>ERZ791884.391-NODE-391-length-47603-cov-9.747960_pt1 | contig 47603 bp, 30 predicted proteins | sample MGYA00509941_ERZ791884 | MGnify/ENA primary metagenome ERZ791884 (study PRJEB30046, sample SAMN00792095) | human gut metagenome | study: EMG produced TPA metagenomics assembly of the A metagenome-wide association study of gut microbiota in type 2... | reverse complement strand
TTAGATTTCGGCAGCTCAGAAGAAAAATTTTTCTTCTGAGCTGCCGAAATCTAAATAAATTTATAACGAATATTTGCTACATCTTTTGTGGCTGAAATTTGAGGTTAGCACTTCTGGAACAACTCTTTTGCTTGATTTTTGCTTAGAGGGTTGCATTTTCACCTCATTATTCGGTTTTATTCGGGAAAATTGTACGACACATGCAACTCTTTGTATTAATTTCTTGTCTTTTGGTTGCCTTCGGCTGAATTTTCTCAAAATCTATGCAACTATTTTTGGTATATATGAAGGATAAGGTTGCATGTGGTTCTTTTCTTCTAAAAACTTGGCTGAAAGTATGATGGACATCATATCTCAGTTGTAGTAAAATACGAAGTAATAGTTTTGTGTTGATAGTTTTTGAAAGGGAGTGCGTTAATATGAAGTGGGTTCGATATTTTCTAATTTGTTGTTTGAGTTTATTTGTTATTTCCTGCGATAAAGAAACTGCGATGCAGCCGAGAGAGGAAGTTTCTCTAAAACGAGATAAGTCATACGAATATGAAAAAATACAAAAGCCGGATCCTGCATTTTCAAAAGATATGAAACAAATGTATCTTATTGCAGGTGAAGAGGTGCCATATTTCATTTTTCGCATGCGGACTTCCGGAAAAGATTCTTATATAGAGTGCCGGTGGGAGGGAGATAAGAAATGGGTGACGAAAAAAACGGCATGGAGTGATTTTGTTGCAAAAAACTGCGGCAATGGTGAAATTCAGATTGCAGCCGATACAAAGCAGAATTTGTACGTGATGTATAGTGATAATAGTAAAACAAAATGCCAGCTGTATAAAATCAAGAAAAATAGGGAAATCCGGGAACTTCATATCCCTGATATTACGTCACGTGTAAAAGGGCAAAAGATTGTATCGTTTAGTGTGATTAACGAATCACGTCTTGTGTTTTTCTTTTCCTTAAAGGAAGATGCCACGGACGGACAGGCAATAGAGTACGACAGTGTAGAAGAAAAATTTCTTGCCAAAGATGGAAAAATTGATGATATATCAGCAGGGTTTGATACGGAAGGAAACTATTATGTGGTGGCACCGAGACAGCAGTTGATTATGAAAAAATCACTTTATGAAAGTGTGCCGAAAAAGGTTATAAAATGTGAGGGAATGACATCGGAAAGCAGCACTTCCGGTCTTGTGATTGATGACGATTTCGGATATCTGTTGACGGGGAATGGCATCTATGGTGGGAAATTGGATGCCAATGCATGGGAGAAGAAGATTGATGGGAAAGAACTCTATTACTGCAAGGACTTTCCGTCGCCGGTTCTTGGGATTGCCAACATGGTAAAGGTGCCTGGCAGGGATTTAGAATTTTATTTGATGACATGGAAAAATGCGGAGTGTTCGGATTTTGAATGGGTTCATTATTTTGCGGGCAAAAAACCGTAAATTACTGGCAGGAATGGCTAGAATATGTTACATTATAACTAACGGAAATCGTTTCGATTGGGTTTATGGGAACGGTCGTATTATATAGGAGGTATTTCACATGGGAAAAGAGAGATTTGTTGATTTAATTCAGAAAAAAAAGAATGGAGAGACACTGACAAAAGAAGAAATTGATTTTATGATAACGGATTATGTGGCGGGGAAAATTCCGGATTATCAGATGTCTGCCATGCTGATGGCAATTTACTTTAATGGCATGGAAAATGAGGAGCTGGCGGCGTTTACTCTGGCAATGCGGGATTCCGGAGATTTGGTCGATTTGTCACCGATTGAAGGAATTAAAGTGGACAAACATTCGACGGGCGGTGTTGGCGACAAGACAACACTGATTGTTGGACCGATTGTGGCGGCTTGTGGCGTGCCGGTGGCAAAAATGAGTGGACGCGGACTTGGATTTACCGGGGGAACGCTAGATAAACTGGAGTCGATATCCGGTTTTCGCATTGACCTTTCGGCAGAGGAGTTTTTTGAAACGGTGAAAAAAACGGGAATCAGCGTGATTGGACAGACCGGAAATCTGGCACCGGCGGACAAACTTTTGTATGCACTCCGCGATGTAACAGCTACAGTGGACAGTATTCCGTTGATTGCAGCGTCAGTTATGAGCAAGAAGCTGGCGGCAGGAAGTGACAAAATTGTTTTGGATGTCACGACGGGCAGCGGAGCATTTATGAAAAATACAAGAGATGCGAAAAAACTTGCGAAACATATGGTGGCAATTGGAAATCATGCGGGAAAAGAGACCGTGGCAATTTTAACCGGCATGGAGGAACCGCTCGGATTTGCAATCGGCAATAACATGGAAGTAAAAGAAGCCATTGAGGTGTTAAAAGGAGACGGTCCGGAAGATGTCAAAGAAGTCAGCGTGGCGTTAGCCGGTATGATGCTGTCACTTGGGCTGGAAAATGTAAGCCACAGTCAGGGAAAAAGGATGGCGAAAAAAGCTCTTTCGTCCGGACAGGCATTTGAAAAATTCAAAGAAATGGTACAGGCGCAGGGCGGCGATATCCGTTATGTAGAGCATCCGGAATTTTTTGAGAGAGACGCATTTGAGGGAGAAGTGCTTGCCGCAGAAGATGGATTTTTATCTGGGATGGATACCGAGAAGATTGGTGTGGCAGCAGGACTTTTGGGTGCCGGCAGGGAGACCAAAGACAGCGTCATTGATATGAGCGCAGGTATTTACCTGGAAAAGAAAATTGGAGATACCGTGAAAAAAGGCGAACCGATTGCCATCTGCTATGCAGGAACAAAAGAAAAATTGAACCGTGGAATGGCAATGTTTGAGAGCAGTATCCGGTATTCGAAAGAAGCTCCAAGGATTCCGAAATTAATAGTGGATATTATTCGCTAGGTTTGGTAAAATAGGAATAATAAGGAATAAATGAGGGAGGACAGATATGTTCGATAGTATTGTGATTGGCAGCGGCTTTGCCGGTGCTGTGGTAGCCAGAGAGCTGGCTGAGAAAAAAGGACAGCAGGTGTTAGTAATTGACGCCAGAGACCATGTCGGCGGAAACTGCTATGACAAAAAAGATGACTATGGCATTTTGATTCATCAGTATGGACCGCATATTTTTCATACCAATATTGATAGAGTATATGACTATTTGTCACGTTTTACGGATTGGTATAATTACCGCCATGAAGTTGTTGGAAATGTATACGGCAGAGAATTGCCAATTCCTTTTAACTTAAATACGCTGGAGCTTGTGTACGGCGAGCGTGCACCGCATTTGGAAAAGCTTTTAATTGATAATTTTGGCGAAGGTGCCAGAGTTCCGATTCTGGAACTTATGAATCATGAAAATGAAGAGTTACAGGAGATTGCTCAGTATGTATATGAAAATGTTTTCTTGAAATATACGATGAAGCAGTGGGGCAAATCGCCGAAGGAAATCGATCCGGCTGTGTCTGGCCGAGTTCCGGTTCTTTTATCCAGAGATAACCGTTATTTTCAGGATAAATATCAGGGACTTCCGAAGGAAGGATTTACGCCGATTTTTGAAAAAATGCTCGATTATCCGGGCATTGAAGTGCGCTTAAATTGCGAGGCTGCATCGGTTCTTACCATTGACCCGGAGGCAGAAAATAAGGTTCTTTTTGAGGGGCAGCCATTTACCGGCAATGTGATTTTTACCGGAGCTTTGGATGAGCTGTTTGGATGCCGCTTTGGCAGACTTCCGTATCGTTCGCTGCGGTTTGATTTTGAGCACTATGACAAGAAATTTTATCAGAGCCACGGTGTAGTAAACTACACGGTGTCGGAAGATTTTACCCGTATAACAGAGTTTAAGTATTTGTCCGGCCAGTTGGATGCAAAGGATACGACGATTGTGAAAGAATACCCGATGCCTTATCAGGGAAAAGACGGGGAAATTCCTTATTATGCAATTAATAACGCTGAAAATGATGCTCTGTTTTTGAAGTACAAAGAACTTGTTAATAAGATTCCAAACTTCTATCTGTTGGGACGTTTGGCTGAATACAAGTATTATAATATTGATGCGATTGTGGACCGTGCATTGACGGTGGCAGAGGAAATTTAAGAAAGAAGGGTTTTGAGAATGAAACTATTGACGGTTGCGATACCTTGCTATAATTCGCAGGATTACATGGAGCATGCAGTAGAAACCGCGTTAGTAGGTGGCGAAGATGTTGAAATTATTCTGGTAAATGATGGTTCTTCAGATAAAACGGCTGAAATTGCCGACCGTCTGCAAAAAGAACATCCGACGATTGTACGGGCGATTCACCAGGAAAACGGGGGCCACGGGGCAGCAGTAAATACCGGTCTTGCCAATGCAAGTGGTTTGTATTACAAGGTGCTCGACAGTGATGACTGGTTTGACAGAGGGGCATTCCTTAAGATTTTGGATGTGCTTCGCAGTTTTGTGGAAGATGGTTCCGGCGTGGATATGCTGCTTGCTAATTATGTTTACGAAAAGCCAAGCCTTCACAAACACAAAGTGATTCGCTATGATGGCGTTTTTCCGGAAAATCAGGTATTTACGTGGAATGATGTAAAACGCTTTAAGATTAGTCAGAACATTTTGATGCATTCGGTTATTTACCGGACGAAAATGCTTCGCGACTGCCAGCTTGAACTGCCAAGACATACGTTTTATGTAGATAACATTTTTGTTTATAATCCGCTTCCGTTTGTGAAAAAAATGTATTACGTGAATGCCGATTTGTATCGTTATTTTATCGGAAGAGATGACCAGTCGGTAAACGAAAAAGTAATGATTGGACGTATCGACCAGCAGATTAAAGTCAACAAATTGATGATTGATGCGTATGATTTGACAAAAATCAAGAACAAAAAACTGCGCGATTACATGGTAAAATATTTGACAATGATGATGACGGTTAGTTCTGTATTTCTCATTAAAGAAGGCTCGGAAGAAAGCCTGCAGAAACGCGAGGAATTATGGGAGTACCTGAAAAATAAAAATAAAATCATGTACCGCATGATAAATAAAATGGCACTGAGTAAGCCGATGCAGTTCCGCAGCAAAGCCGGCAGAAAGATTGTCGTGTGGGGCTATAGTTTGTCGCAAAAGATTTATGGGTTTAATTAGAAATTGATGGAAAAAGAGATAATATTGCTGGAGGGAAAGGAGTTAATATGATTACAGCACAGTTTATTTTATTCTTTTTTGCGTTTCTTGTAATTTGCATGTTTGTTATGGGAGCATTAAACCGGGATTTGAGAGATAAAAGGTATTTATCGACAATGGGTTGTCTTTTGTCTGTTATGTTGATTGTTTGTGTCTGTTTTTTCCCATTTCCATATCAAGATGAATTATTGCAGACGATGATTACGGATGGAGAAGGACTGGGGAATAATTTTATTCCGTTTCATACAATAATATCTATTTTTGGAGAAACAGTAACATATCATACATATGGCACTTTGTGTTATCAATTTTTTGGAAACATTCTTTTATTTATACCTTTTGGTTTTTCACTTTGCTATTATTTTAAAGGAGGCAAAAAGTTTTTCAAGGTATTATGCTGCATTATTCTTGTAACAGTTTTAGTAGAAGTTTGGCAGGGAGCATTTAACGCTATGTTACAAGTAAATTACCGTTGTGTTGATATTGATGATGTAATGTTAAATACCATTGGGGGAATTTTTGGCTTTTGTGTGGCTTATTTTGGGATTCCGCGGTTGCAGACAATTTTTAAGAAAACAAAGAATAATTAGTACAAGAAAAGGAAGAAACATTATGCCCCTCTATGGCTACTATTTGATGAGTTAGAAGGGTGGAAATGTTTTGTATACGAAAATAACAATTTGTAGGACGCTTGTTTCAGCGTCCTACTTCATTTAATAATTCTTTTTTCATTTCATACAATTTGTCAGACAAATCAACAAATACTTCCTGAGGATTAACCAGACGTCTTGATTCTTCCCACATCGTTTCCAATTGCTCCTTGCAGTGTTTTTGAATTTCCATAACGGATGGCGAGTCGTAAACACACTGTCCGTTTTTGAAAATAGGAACTAAAATTTCTTTCATCGTGTAGGTGCCGCCTTCAAGACGCGTTTTTTTCCAAGTAGCATTCGGGTCAAAAAGAAGCAAATCTTCGGATTCGTCAAAGGTTTCGTCCGCAAGCGTTATGTAATCGGCGCGGATTTTCCCGGATTCTTTGTCGTAAATGCGGTAAACGGTTTTATTGCCCGGATTCGTGATTTTTGCCGGGTTTTCGGATAATTTGATTTTTGGAATCATTTCTCCGTCAATTTCTACCGCAGCCAATTTGTATACACCGCCAAACGCAGGTGTGTTTTTGGATGTAATCAAGTTTGTGCCAACGCCCCAGGAATCAATGCAGGCACCCTGTGAGAGCAGAGAGTCAATCAGATATTCATCCAAATCACTTGAAGCACAGATTTCGGCATCCGGAAATCCCGCGTCGTCTAACATTTTTCTTGCTTTCTTTGAAAGGTAAGCAAGGTCGCCGCTGTCGAGACGAATGCCATATTTTTTCGGCATGCGGTTCTGCTCGCTCAATTCCTCAAATACACGGATGGCATTCGGTACGCCCGAACGAAGGGTGTCATAGGTGTCAACAAGAAGTGTCGTGTTATTCGGATACAATTCGGCATATTTGCGGAATGCAGTCAATTCATCCCCATAACTCATAATCCAGCTGTGTGCGTGCGTGCCAAGTGCGGGAACGTCATATTCTTTTGCGCAAATTACGTTGCTTGTACCAATACATCCGCCAATGACAGCCGCACGTGCCCCGAATGTACCGGCATCCGGTCCCTGTGCGCGCCGCAGACCAAATTCCATAACGCCACCGCCCTTTGCTGCATAGCAGACACGGGAAGCCTTTGTTGCAATCAGGCTTTGGTGGTTAATCAGATTTAAGAGTGCTGTTTCCACTAACTGCGCCTCTAAAATTGGCGCGACAACTTTCAAAAGCGGTTCGCGTGGGAAGACCACCGTACCTTCCGGAATCGCATAAATATCTCCTGTAAAATGAAAACTTGCAAGATAATCCAAAAAGTCTTCATCAAACACGCCAAGACCGCGTAAGTAATCAATATCCTCATAATCAAAGTGAAGGCTTTTGACATAGTCAATTACCTGAGCCAGTCCGGCGCAGACAGCATACGCGCCATCATCCGGATTCTGACGGTAAAATAAATCAAAAACAACACAATTTGATGCATGATTTTTAAAGTAGCCCTGCATCATTGTGATTTCATAAAAATCAGTAAGCAGAGTAAAATTTCGATTATCCATACTAACCTCTCAATCTGCGCAAAACTCAAAAAGTGCGCGTTTGCTTTTCAATCTTAATTCTTATTTTAGTAGAAAAAGAGATATCTTTCAAGTTAAACTGAGTCTTGGTTTGTGTTAGGGGGCGTTGGTGGTTTTTTGGTTTCCGTAATTTATCAAGAAAAGTTTGTGCTTCGTGGGTGCTCCCGCTTAACAAACGCGTAAGGGTATAATTTTTCAATTCACCAAATAATTGAGAGCAGCTTTTGTAAAATAGACCTGCGGTTCCAATGCAACGCTTTTCCCTTGATTTGTCCCATAGGGATGCATTTATCAAGTTTCATCTGGAGAAATTAGATGATAAAACAACTCTTTCTGTTAATTTTCGCCTTTTAGGTTGCAATTTCTTCATAAATTTTCTTGATTAGCTTTGAATGCGACGCAAAAATGCAACCCTACAGAGTATTTTAAGCAAAAAGCGTTGTTTTGAAAACACAAGAAGCTGCTCTCAACTAGCTGGTTAGTGGTTAGCGTCAAGTGCTCGTATCTTTTTAGTTTCCGGTAAATGCATCAAGAAAAGATTTGTGAAGAGTGGGTACAAACTTTTCTTGATGATTTATGGAAACCTAAAAAATCGGCAACGCCCCCCTGCATTGACAATAACTTTCCATCTATGGTAAAATTACTATACTTGTGCATGACAGACAGTATGGGAGGTGGATGGTTGTCATGAATAAAAATTATGACCCGTACAAGAAGACGATTTTGTTCTTCTTTTCCTTAATAAGCGTGGCATTGATGGCGACAGTTTTTGCGTATTTCTGGTACCGCGTGTACTGGGACACGATGTACTTTTTCCATTTCTACCGCAAAGGTAACTGGGCATTGATTGGGCTTTACGCAATTTTAGTGTACTTTTTTTCGACGATGTATGGGGCACTCAGAATTGGACAGCTGCGGCGGATGGAAGTGGTGTTGTCGCAGTTTTTAGCTACATTTTTAGCAAATATTGTGATGTATTTCGTGATTTGTCTGCTGGCTTTTGGGCTTGTCAATCCGGGATACATGATTTTGATGCAGTTAATTGACTGCGTGATTGCGGTTGTTTGGACAGTTGTGACGAGACGATTGTATAACCGCATTTTCCAGCCGTGGAAAATTCTTCTGATTTATGGTGACAGACCGGCGTCGGAGTTAGTCGATAAATTGGAGACAAGACGTGATAAGTATGCGATTTACGGGGCAATTGATGCCCATGCCGGAATCGACCGCATTGCCGAGACGGTGAAAGATTATCAGGCGGTTTTGATTGGAGATATTGCGGCGGAAACAAGAAATGAAATTTTAAAATATTGTTATGGAAATGGAATCCGGGCGTATGTAATGCCGAAGATTTCCGATATTATTTTGATGGGTGGCGACGAAATTCATGTGTTTGACACCCCATTTTTGCTGTCTAAGGGATATTCTTTGAGTTTCGACCAGCGGTTTTGGAAGCGTACGGTAGATTTGCTCATTGCGGTGCCGCTTACGATTTTATTGTCGCCGATTATGCTCTTGGTGGCATTTGCGATAAAATGCTGCGACGGAGGTCCGGTTTTTTACAGGCAGGTGCGGTGCACGAAAGACAATCGGGAATTTTCTATTTTAAAATTCCGCAGCATGATTGTGGATGCCGAAAAGTCGGGAGAAGCCGTTCTTGCCAAAGAGCATGATGAGCGGATTACGCCGGTGGGCCGTTTTTTGCGTGCTGTCCGGTTAGATGAACTGCCACAGCTTTTTAACGTGCTTTCCGGGGATATGTCGCTTGTCGGACCGAGACCGGAGCGGCCGGAAATTATTGCAGAATACCAGAAAGAAATGCCGGAGTTTGTTTTCCGCACCCGTGTAAAAGCCGGAGTGACCGGATTTGCACAGATTTACGGAAAATACAACACCGTTCCCTATGACAAACTGAAACTGGATTTGTTTTATATTGAAAATTACTCTCTGTGGATGGACTTGAAACTGATTCTTATGACAGTAAAAACCGTTTTGAAAAAGGACTCGACAGAGGGCGTGGATACCGACCAGACAACGGGATTGAAAGAACACACCGAGGGCAACGAAGAGGTCGAACGCAAGATCCAGGAATATACATCCAGGGAGGAATCGCATCATGAGTAAAAAAGCATTACTGGTAACAAGAGTCAGCGGCTTTGTACCACAGTTTGAGATGAACAACGTGAAAATATTACAGGAAATGGGATATGAAATTCATTATGCGGCAAACTTTGATGTTGTTGTGTATGGAAAAGACAATTCCCGACTGATGGGCACGGGAATCCACCGACATCATATTCCGTTTGGACGCTCGCCATTTTCAAGGGATGTGCGGACGTGCTATCTGGCGTTGAAAAAACTGATGTTTGAGGAAAAATTTGATTTGATTCACTGCCATATGCCGATGACAGGAGTTCTCACACGCAAAGCGGCAGAGAAAGTATACAAAATGACAGGAAGAAAAGTTCCGGTTATTTATACCGCACATGGCTTTCATTTTTATGAGGGCGCACCGGTTTCTAATTGGAAATATTATGTGGCAGAAAAGCATTATGCGAGATATACGGATAAACTTTTGGTGATTAATCAGGAAGATTATGCGAGGGCAAAAAAATTCCCGATTCGCGGAAATGTGGAATATGTGCAGGGAGTTGGCTTGAAACCTGCACCTGAAAAAGACCCTGATTTTGATATGCGGAAAGCATACGGAATCCCAGCTGACCACAAAGTAGTTGTGAGTGTTGGCGAGCTGACGGAAGGAAAAAATAATGAAGTTATGCTCCGGGCGATGGATCGATTCCGCAGAAAAAAACTGACGTATCTGATTTGTGGTACTGGTGCGATGGAAGAACATCTGCGCACCGTGGCGCGGGAGATGCATCTTGATGAACAGGTGGTATTTGCCGGTTACTGTGAGAAAATTCCGGATGTTCTTTTGCAGGCAGACTGCTTTGCCTTTCCATCGAAGCGTGAAGGACTTCCGGTAGCGATGATGGAGGCAATGCGTGCCGGACTCCCGGTGCTTGCCTTAGATATCCGTGGAAACCATGATTTGATTTCCGATGGAGAAGGCGGATTTTTATTTGAAGAGGGAAATGCATCCGATTATGTAAAAGGTCTTTCCTTTTTCTTAGATTACCCGGAAGAGGCAAAACGGATGGGTGAATGGAACAAAAAAAGAGTGCAGGATTTTTCGATTGATTTAGTGGAAGAAAAAATGCGGAGAATTTATGCAGAGGCAGAAAGCGGGGAATTGAAATGAAACTTTTGACGGTGTCCATAGCCGCCTATCATGTGGAGGATTATCTTCGTGAAACATTGGATAGTTTTTTGATTCCGGAAGTAACGGACCAGTTAGAAGTTTTGATTGTAAATGATGGTTCCGGTGAAGGGGTCAATGAAATTGCCCGTGAATATGAGGCTAATTATCCGGATGTATTCCGTTTGATTGATAAAGAAAATGGCGGTCATGGTTCGACGGTAAACCGCGGAATCGAAGAGGCAGCGGGTAAATATTTTAAGACCGTTGACGGGGACGATTACGTGTCCGCAGAAGGCTTGAAAGAGTTGCTTTCATATCTTCAGACCGCAGAGGCTGATTTGGTGGTGAATGACTACCATAGTTTTAACGATGCTTCCGGTGAAATGGTGAGTGAGATGCACCATGAATTTTCGGGAAAAGAGTATCGGAAAATATATGCATTTGAGGAAGTCTGCGGCAAAGTTTACATTAATATGCATGCTGCTACTTACCGCACGGAATTGCTGAAAAAAATGGGAAGACGTCTGGATGAACATTGTTTTTATGTGGACGCCGAGTATAATTTGTATCCGATTCCGTTTGTGAAAACAATTGCGTTTTTGGAAAAGCAGGTGTACTGTTACAGACTTGGGATGGAGACGCAGAGTATGAACATCCGAAATATGCAGAAAAACTGCGCACACCATGAGATGGTGCTGACACATTTGCTGGAATTTTATAAGGAAGAAGCAGAGCGTCTGACGCCGGAGAAAAAAGCATATGTGGCGGAAGGCGTAGCGAAAATATTGACAAGCCAGTATAAAATTTATTTGAGTTATCCGGCAGAGGCGGTTCACAAAAATCAAATTGTGGCTTGGGATAAACGAATTAAAAAAGAATTTCCGGATATTTACCACAGTGTGACAAACCGTGCCGTGAAAATGCTGCGGCATAGTGGGTATGGATTGTATCGTTTGGCGTCGTATTTATGCCGGAAGGCATACGGATGCGACTAGAGAATGGAGGTAGTGTATGTCATTATTTGTTGCCAGAATAAAGGGCTTTGTCCGATTCAAAGATTTGATGGGACAGCTTGTGAGCAGGGATTTGAAATTGAAATACCGCCGCAGTGTGCTGGGCTATTTGTGGAGTGTATTAAACCCGCTGTTTATTATGATTATCATGGCGATTGTATTTTCTAAAATGTTTACGAGAGCCAGTATTACTAACTTCCCGGTATATTTGATGAGCGGCCAGGTTATGTTTAACTTTATGAATCTGTCCACGAAATCGGCGATTCAGTCGATTAACGGAAGTGCATCACTCCTCAAAAAAACATATGTACCGAAATACGTTTTTACCGTTTCAAAAATTATCAGTGGTTTGATTGACTGTGTATTTTCAATGGGAGCGCTTTTGATTGTTATGTTATTTACCGGGGGAGAATTTACGTGGCGGCTTTTTCTGTTCCCGCTTGTGCTCGCACAGAATTTTGTATTTACGATGGGGCTGGGACTTTTCTTGGCGGCAACCAATGTATTTTTCCGGGATATCCAGTATATTTACAATGCCATTACAACGGCATGGCTTTATTTGACACCGATGTTTTATCCGATTGAGGCACTGCCACAGAATCTTCAGTACATTGTATCGCATCTGAATCCGATGTACTCCTATGTTTCACAGTTTCGTATGCTGACGCTGCCAGGGTTCGTGCCGGCTGGAATCAGTATTATGTGGCTCATTATAATTGGAATTGTGTCGGCATTTCTGATGCTCATCATCGGACTGTGGGTATTTGTAAAGACGCAGGACAAATTTATTTTGTATATTTAAGGAGGAGAATGGCGTGAATGATATTGCAATCGATGTAAAAGATGTGACGATACGGTTTAATCTGGCATCGGAAAAAATTGATAATCTAAAAGAATATTTTGTAAAATTAATCAAACATGAACTTCTCTTTCAGGAGTTTCTTGCCGTCCGGGATGCTTCTTTTACAATCCGTAAAGGAGAGGCGTGGGCGCTTGTGGGAAGCAATGGTTCCGGCAAGTCAACACTTTTGAAGGCAATCAGCGGAATTTTGAAACCGTACAAAGGGGAGATTGTTGTAAATGGAACGATTTCTCCGCTATTGGAGCTTGGCGCCGGTTTTGATATGAATCTGACGGCAAGGGAAAATATCTTTTTGAATGGAACAGTGCTTGGACATTCTAAGAAATATATGCAGGAGCATTTTGATGAAATTGTGGAGTTTTCAGAACTTCATAAGTTTTTGGATTCGCCGGTGAAAAACTTTTCATCCGGTATGCGTGCAAGGCTTGGCTTCTCGATTGCTACGATTGTGCGTCCGGACATTTTGATTGTGGATGAGATTCTGGCGGTTGGCGACTATTCGTTCCAGCAGAAGTGTTTGAAGCGAATGGATGAAATGATGGGCGGCGGAACAACGCTTTTGTTTGTATCACATTCGATTGACCAGGTGCGTAAACTCTGCGACCATGCGGTGTGGATTAATAAGGGACAGATTATGCAGATTGGCGAGGTAAATGAAGTGTGTGATGCCTATATGGCAACTCAGAAGAAATAGAGGATAAAAATGATATTACAGAATTTAGTTTTTCCAAAAGAAAATATTTGCAATGAGCCGGAGCTTTATTTCCATGGGACGACAGACGGAAAAATACCGGCTGGAAATGAAGCGGATTTATTTACTTATTTTAATAGTTTTTCGGCTTATAAATGGAAAATGTATACGAAAATAAAAGAGGTTCGATTCCGCCTGCGCTGTAAGGGAAGCTGCATGGTTCGACTGTGGGATGCCGGAGTTACGGGTGGAACAATGGCATTGACTGAAAATTTTACCAGTGAGAGACATAGGCAGGCAGATCCGGATGAGGTTTCTCTTTCCTTTTCTCTGGCAGACGTAAAGGGAATTGTTTACGCAACGGTTAGGGCAGACAGTGATACGGAGATTCTCGGTGGATGTTTTGAGACAGTTTTTGAACCCATCCAGTTAGCGAAAATAGCGATTGGAATTTGTACATTCCGGCGCGAAGAATTTGTGAAGAAAACGCTGGAAACTTTAAAGCGTGAAACGATGGAAAATCCGGATTCACCGCTTTATCAGAATGTTTATGTTTATGTGTCGGATAACGGACAGACGCTTCCTTGCGAAGAGTTGTCAAACGACAGAATTTTTGTGATGCCAAATCGAAACACCGGCGGCTCCGGCGGTTTTGGACGCTGCATGAAAGAAGCATATGAGGATAGGGAAAAGTATGGCCTCACACATATTTTATTGATGGATGATGATATTGTACTGGAACCGGAGTCACTTTTCAGAACGTATACACTTCTTAACTTCTTAAAAGAGGAGCGGAAAGGGGCTATGCTCGGCGGAGGGCTTTTGCGTCTTGATATCCCTTACATTCAGCATGCGAATGGAGAACTTTGGCAGGGGGGACGTATTGGTTTTACTAAGCGTGGCTATGATTTACGGAGAATGACAGATGTTGTCCGCAATGAATATAATCTCCCGATGGACTATAATGGCTGGTGGTACTGCTGCGTGCCGTTAGCAGCACAATTTCGTGGTTTTCCGCTTCCAATTTTTATTCATGGCGACGATATTGAATATGGTCTGCGTTTCGATGGAAATATTATGACAATGAACGGAATTGGTGTGTGGCATGATGCGTTCGATAATAGAAAGGCGTCTTCCATGGAATATTACGATATGAGAAACACATTGATTGCCTGTGCCATCCATCATCCGGAGTATTCTCGTCTGCACATGATAAAACGTGTTGCGAGACATCTTATTGGACAAATGCTTCATCTTCGCGTGAAAGATCAGGAATTGACGATGAAGGGCGTCGAAGATTTCTGTAAGGGAACTGATTTTTTGAAGGAACTAGATCCGACAAAACTTCATCCGGAAATCATGAAAATGGGTTATGCCATGCAGGATGTTTCGGATGATTTACACAAGTTTGGCGTTGATGTGGAAAAGACAAAGCCGCAGCCTTCGCATTTATATGAGGACGGTGGTTTTGCAAAGAAACATTTGCTGTCTGTGAACGGATGGCTTCTTCCGGCGAAAAAAGAGACGGCGGTGCTTCCTATGGGCGTGCATCCGGATGCTTTGTATCGCAGAAAAACGGCTCTTTTATACGACCCGGACACAAGCCGTGGATTTTATGTCGAACGGAAAGCAAAAGATTTCTTTGCAACCATTGGCAGATGTTTCAAAATGGGCTGGCTGCTTGCAGGCAAGTATAAAAAGACCGTGAAAGATTTTCAGAAAAATGGTGCGGAATTGATTTCGTATGATTTTTGGAAAGGGTATTGATGGCGGGGGAGATTTATAAATTATAAAAAAGGGGAATATAGTTTCGTTATGAATGAATATGTAAAAAATTTAAATCGAATTGAATTTGTTGTAACAATGGCATGCACCGGAAAATGTAAACACTGTTCAGAAGGGGAACATACAAATTGCAGAGAGCATATAGACACAGCGCTTGCCGTAAAATCAATTCGTGAAATATGTGGACAATATAAAATTGAATCTTTGATGACATTTGGTGGAGAACCACTTATTTATCCGGAAGTTGTCTGTGCGATTCATAAAATGGCAACGGAGATGGGAATTAAAAAAAGGGAATTAATCACAAATGGTTATTTTTCAAGAAAGAAAGAGCGGATAAAAGAAGTTGTTAAGAGTCTGGAAGAAAGTGGTGTTGAGAGCCTGCTTTTATCAGTTGATGCTTTTCATCAGGAAACAATACCCATTGACCCAGTAAAGTATTTTGCTAAGTGCGTTTCAAATTCAAAGATACACATTGAGTTAGGTCCTGCATGGCTTGTTAGCAAAGAAGATGACAATCCGTATAATCTCAGGACAAAAGAAGTATTAAAAGAGTTTGAGGATTTAAAAATTCCCATTGGGGCAGGAAATGTCATTTTTCCGAGTGGAAATGCGTTAAAATATCTTGGGGAGTATTTTGATGAGGAACTTTCGTATTCTTCGCCCTATGATGAAGACCCATATGATATAAGGGCAATTAGCTTTTCGCCGGATGGAAGTATTTTAAATGGAAATATTCATAGTAAAAAGATACTGGATATTTTAGAAGAATATCAGCCATAAAGTTAAGTCTTTGAATTGCAAAAAAAGTCGAAAAAAGCAAGTTTGTGCATTTGAGTGCACAAACTTGCTTTTTTCGTAAACTGTTTTAATATTTCTTCTTAAATATTTTCCCCCTGATATTATCACAGTAATAACAGTAACTCTTATAAATCCATCGATAAATAAATTTCGATTTTTTCATCGACATTTCAAACGATTTTGTATGGTATGACTTTCCATGCATCCAGTCGACAATTGTCTGGAAGGTTACCGGAGGAGCGTATTCCTCAGCACGTTCACCAAGTGCCACGGCATCCTTGAGGCTTCCAAAGACATTCAGCAGAATCGGATCGTCGGTTGTCTGCTTGAAGTTTGCCATGCCAAAGTCATACAGGTAATGGCCGGTTGTAAATTCATCCTCTAAGTTGAGTGCACAGAAATCCTTTGCAAAGCGAACCAGATAAGTTTCTAATGCCTGATTCATTTCTTCGTCATTTTCACAGGAATTAAATACCGGCTCGATGCGTCCATTTTTCTCTTCGTAAGTTTCGATGGTACGATACGGAAGATTTGCAAAAATGGATTCTGCAAACACAACGGAGTGTGTGTTGCAGGTGTAGTTGTAGCGGATGGATTTGCCGATGGTCGGGTAAATGCTTCGTACATAATACATCGGGTCATCTACTTCGTGACCGGCGGCATCGGCTAACAATCTTGTCAGGCAGTCCTGTGTATAGCCACGGCCCCAATACTCAACAAAGGCAAATGGTTCGTTGAAATCAATTTCCTGACGAAGATAGTCGGAAACGATGACACGCTGCTTTTTGGCAACGGCAAGCAAATGTTCTTTGTAAGCATCGGAACGTTTTAATTTCTGGCTCACATCAGAAATTAACTGGTCTGAATAACGCTTCGTTGTTTTTAAGTAACCAAGCTCCGGGAAGAACTTATCAAATGTTGCTTCGTCAATCAAAAGGGCGGAAAGCAATTTGTTGAAATTGCGAACGCCGCTGAAGTTGCCGTAAGGCTCGAAAAATTCTTCATCCACTTTGTCGATAAACGATGGCACACGCCATGCTTTTCGTGAACCGTAAATATATTTTGTGCGCAGCGGAAGTCCTTTGCTCTCAATTACGGCATCCGCCATAAGTTTCAAATAATAGCCGTCACGGGAAATAAAATAAAGTGTTTTGTAACCTCGTTTTAAGGCGTCGTGAACTGCCCAGTGAACATAAGGAACGAAATAAAGACTGGCATATTTGTAGGCAAAAGTCTCTTTGTCCGTGTGCTCCTCCAGACGGAAGTTGCGGAACAATTTCACAACACTGTGCATACCATATTCTTCAATGTAGGCTGCCATATGTTTTTCATAGTTGTCGAGTTCCGGAACCGACACCGGCTGTGTGTGGATGCCAAGACGGGATGGCTGGGTGTCATCGGCAAATTTATTATCGCCAATGTGAATCCATTCCGAATAATGGTAGTCGAGAGAACTATATACTTCCAAAAATAATTTTCTGGTTGTTTTTTGATAACCTTTATCGCTCGATAAAAACAGTGGAAGTGTGGCAAGAAGCGGGTCCGCTTTTGCTAACATTTTCTGAATCGTTTCTTTCGGCAAATACATATCACTGATTAATACAACATCGTTTCCTTCGGCAAGATACGATTTGAGCATATCAATGTGGTCGGTTAAAGGAATGACGGAGCGGATTTCTTCCTCGCACTCCCATGTAATCAACTGCTGTTTCTGCTCATCGGTGAGAGGAAACAGTGTTGCCATGTGGTCATAAATTTCCGACAACTGGATTTCCAAATGGTCGTCATTTCGGATTAATACCGACTTTTTATAAAACTCACGCACATTGGATTCGCACCAGCGGCGAATCTGCGAAAATTTGCGGATAAAATAGCTGTCGTAGCCACAGTCAGACTGCTCCAGTTTTTTGCGGACATTGTCGAAAACGCTGGAAGGATGACAGCACTGACGTGAAAACAGGGTATCAAAAATATCGAAACTGTAAAGTTTCGGAAATTCTCGTTTTTCCGGCGTGAAAGAAAGTGCGGTGTTGATAATCCGCTCGCAGTCATTCTCATCCGAATAAGACCAAAATAACTGGTTGATTCGGTCAAGTTCTTCTTTTTTTGTTTCTTCGCAAGAAGAAAGTGCAGTTAATAATTCGTCAAAATTTGAAGCCTCGGTTCCGCAGGTCATTTCTCGTACATCGAAAACAAAATCGCGGAAATTTTCTTTGTCATCAATATCATAAAAATACCTAATAAAAGTTTTTACTCCACGCGCTAATAAATCATAGAAAATGGAGGAGTAATCAACAATGGCAATGTCGATATCGGAAAAGATTTCGTACACATCATCTTCATTTTCCCAGAAATAAAAATTCGGATGATTTTGATAGGTTTCTTTCATTGCAAGATACTGGGTATCTTTTTCTACCATAGGATGCATTTTTAATATCAAAAGAATGTTGTTTTCATGAAGAACATCCGCCAGGCGCTTCATATCCGGAAGAGCGGACTTCATAAAATTAGCGCCATTATTGTCACGGTAAGTCGGGCAGTAAATTGCCAGCTTGGTATCGGCAGACAGCCCTTTCTTTTTGCGAATATCATGGTCGTAACTTTGAATGTTATCGTTCACAACACAGCGTGGATAGCCTGCACGGATTACTTTGTCATCATCAATGCCGCACTGCTCTTTGAAATGTTTTTCCATAATTTCCGAGGTAACTAAAAAGAGCTGGTTGTTGCGAAGAATATCGTTGTTTTGAATGTATTTTTTCGCAATGCGCTCCTGAAGAAATCCGTCGGTTACCTTTCTTTCGATACTCTTGCAGCCAACGCCGTGCCACAGATTCAAAACGGTAATGCCATCTAGTTCCGGCTGGAATACCTCTTTACACATCTCGACAACATAGACACCGGCTTTTTTCATGACGTCTTTTCCTTTGGAAGAGCGGTAAAGTTCTGCCTCGTAACCAAGTTTATGCACGTAGTTCATCGTGTCTGCATTGTAGCACATCCAGACTGGTTTGATTTCTTTGTGATGTCTTATGATATATTCAAACATCCATTTTGGATTGCCGGCAAAGCTATTTCCGGCGTTAAAAATCCATAAATTTTTATCTCGTTGTTCGCTCATTTTATTACTCCTTCTTAGTTCTCTAATATATGAAGAATTTGTTCACATGCTGTTCCTTTTTCAAAAGAACCCATGGTTTCAAAGTGTTGTTTATACAAAGTTGTGAAGTCTTCGTCCCGGTATTTGACTGCCATGTCGGGAAGTGCTGCAATGTCTTTGCATTTCAAATACGGCCATGTGTCATATGGAACAAAGAAACCGCGGTCCATTTGTTCGTATTCTTTCAGGCGGTTTTCCAATAAGAAAACCGGGCGCCCGGTCAGGGCAAAATCCCAGATGCAGGAAGAAAAATCGGTTACCAGTAAATCACTGGTGTAAAGTAAGTCCTGCATTTCGTAATAGGAATTTCCATCAAGAATCCGCTCATCAAGGGATTCATTTGTTTCCTCGCGAAAATAATGTGAGCGGTAAAGAACAATCCAGTTGTTTTTTGTTGCTTCTTCTAAGCGGTCAATGGTTTCTGATAAATAACGTAAATCGTACTGCTCTTTTTCCGGAGCAGTCATCTGAAAACTTGGCGCGAAAAGCAAAATTTTTGTCTGCTCGCTTATATGATAAAAGTCCTGTACACGTTTTTTGATTTCCGGATGCTCCGAGAAGAACATGTCATTTCTTGGTGTTCCGGTTTCCAAAAAGATTTTTCGGTCTAACGAAAATGCTTCGGCGTACATGTCGGTGCATGCCTGACAGGAAGACACAAAGTAATCTAACCGCTTATACCATTTGTCAAAATTTGCGGCAAATGTTTCATCTTCGTTTATTGTTTCTTTGCCGACTTTTTTATAAGCACCGCCACCATGCCAGGTTGTCAAAAATGTCTGTCCTCTTTTTTTGACAAGTGCCTCATCAATCATATCGTTAGTGATAAAAATACCACAGCGCAGAAATAATTTAAAATAATTTAAACTTCGCTGGCGCACAACTGTAATTCCGGTCCGCATCGTACAGGTTTCCGGGAAACGGGTGACCCAGATAAGTTCGTATTCTCCCGGATGTTTTAACCAAAACGACTCCATAAGAACACTTGGGTTGCACACATAGCCCTTGCGGTTATTTGCATAAAACATAATCCGGTTTTTTTTGACCGGAATAAAAAACAGCAGGTACTGAAGAAGTCGTGCTATTCGTATTTTTGCTTTCATATTAAAATGTTTCCTCTTTCCTTTTTCATAACCTCAATATTTTACTACAGAGCATAAATAGATGTCAAGTGTTGACAAATCAAGGGGTTGGCAGTTGTTAAGGATTCCATAAATCATCAAGAAAAGTTTGTGCTTCGCGGGCACTCTCGTTTGACAAACGCGTAGGGGTATCGGCATGCAAAATACGCAATGCCAGATACCCACGTGTTTGTATCCGCTCTTCACGAACTTTTCTTGATGATTAAATGCAAGCCTAATAAGCTGCCAGCAGATACTTGTTAGTGAATCTCTCCTGCACGAATTAGGTGCGCAGTTTTGAAACAACGCTTTTCCTGCAATTTGCTCTATAGGGTTGCATGTGTTAGGCTTCATCTGGAGAAATTAGATGGCACAAGCAACTCTTTGTGGTAATTTTCGCTGTTTAGGTTGTTTTTTTCTTATATATTTTCTTGATGAAAGTTGAATGTGACGAAAAAATGCAACCTTTTGAAGAAAATAAATGGAAAAGAGTTGTTCCATAGGGGCAAATGTTAGTTGTTTATCTTTTTAGGTTTCCGTAAATTAGCAGGAAAAGATTTGTGGTAAGTGAGTACAAACACGTGGGTATCAGGCATTGCGTATTTTGCATGCCGATACCCCTACGCGTTTGTTGAGCGTGAGCGCTCACGAACCACAAACTTTTCCTGCTAATTTACGGAAACCTAAAAATTTTAAAAGCAACAAACATTTGAAAAAAGGATGACAAAAACAGAGGAGTTTCATATAATAAGTGTGAAGATATTTCTTTGGGGATTTATATGTCAGAAAAGAATAATTTTTTGTATGATGTCAGTATGTCCTATGTAAATGCCGGATGGCAGGAGCGTTATTGTGCGCTGGTAAAGTATCTTGATGCATATCTGAAGGAGAATTGTGGTGAATTTTTTGCCGATTTGCAGCTTTACCAGACCGGGCCGATGAATTATGTAGTAGTGGCGGTGTATTATGATGTGCCGGGTGTCGGCGAGGCTCTTCCTAAGATTCTTGGATTTGTAAATGCAAAATATCGGGAAGTTGTTGGACATAATGTAAGACGAAAGCAGATTTTGAAGTTTGACTTAGCAAAAAAATTACACGGGCAGAGTGAAGTGTGTCTGCACGCTTCCTCGGAAGAGATGGAGGAATCAGAAGATGAACAACCGCGAGAGGATTATGCGTCTTCGACAGGAGAAGAAATTAGACAGGAACGAAATGATACAACTTCTTGAAACAGCAAATAGAGAGGACCGAGAGTTTCTTGCCGCACAGGCGAGAGAGGTTCGGGAGAAGATTTATGGGAAGGACGTATTTGTACGGGGGCTGATTGAATTTACAAATATCTGCCGCAATGATTGTTATTACTGCGGGATACGCAAAAGTAACGAAAAAGTGGAGCGGTACCGCCTGACGCCGGAAGAAATTTTGTCCTGTGCCAAAGAAGGATATGAATTGGGGTTTCGCACTTTTGTGCTGCAAGGCGGCGAAGATGGCTGGTTTACGAAAGAGCGGGTGGCTTCGATTGTCCGGGAATTAAAGAAACAATTTCCGGATTGTGCAGTGACGTTATCTATCGGAGAGCGCACCAAAGAGGAATATGAATGTTTTCGTGAGGCGGGGGCAGACCGTTACCTTCTGCGCCACGAGACGGCGGACGACGCTCACTATAGAAAACTGCATCCTCAGGAAATGAAACTTAAAAACCGTAAAGAATGTTTATTTACCTTACGTGAACTTGGATATGAAGTAGGTGCCGGTTTTATGGTAGGCTCGCCGGGACAGACGGTGGAGTGTCTTGTTGAAGATTTTGAATTTTTGCAGGAACTGAAGCCCCATATGATTGGAATCGGACCGTTTCTTGCCCATCAGGATACACCATTTGGTGCAGAAGAAAATGGTTCCTATGAGCAGACACTTTTATTATTAAGTATTCTTCGTCTGATGTTTCCGGGGGTGTTACTTCCTGCGACGACAGCACTTGGAACAATTGCACCGGATGGACGAGAGCAGGGATTATTGGCAGGAGCGAATGTATTAATGCCAAATTTATCACCGGTTTCTGTGCGGAAAAAGTACGAGCTGTATGATAATAAAATATGTACCGGGGAAGAGTCGGCACAGTGTAAAGATTGTTTAAGCAGGCGTGTGGAATCGGTTGGCTACCGGATTGTGACTGACCGGGGAGACAGCCGGATTGAGAAATAGGAGGAACGTATGATAGCGTATTTTTTGGCAGCATATTTGATTTTAAATGGAATTGTATTTTTGATTTACGGAGTGGACAAGTATAAAGCAGTTCACAATAAGTGGAGAATCCCGGAAACTACCCTTCTTGTTATCGCTGTTATTGGTGTAATAGGTGCCTTTGCCGGAATGCATGTTTTTCATCACAAAACACGTAAACCAAAGTTTTATGTAGGGGTTCCCGTTATCTTTTTCTTGGAGGTGCTTGCTGTTATTGGTATTTTTTGTGCGGGTGGGAAATACATGGGGAACACTGCCAAAAAAGAAAATGCAGCGAAAACGGCGAGCCTTTCTTCCACATCAAGGGAGGGATTAAAAAGAGGGGAAGAATTTACCATTGAAAAACAGGAGTTTAAGAAAAGTCTTTCGCAGGAGTCTTTTTCGATTCCATTCAATACAATGGATGAGTGTTATCGTGTGGGGGACTTGTTTGTGTCTTTTGATTCGGGAACAAAATCAAAAATAAAGATTTATTTTTGGAATCCAAAGACAATGAAAGTTCCGGCTGTATATACATATCGTGAAAATGTTGAAAATTATGATGATTCGTTATTTGCAGCGAATGAGAGCGGACAATATGTGATTGCGCAGATTGCCGAAAAGTTAATTGTATTTAATTTTTTGGGAAAGGCCATGAAGGAGATTTCAATTGAAGAAGGCCGGCCAACAGATATTATGGAAAAGGATGGGAAACAATACATTTTGACATCATCGACGCTTTATGTCGGCAGTATCCAGTCGGGATTTCGTAAGGTGGGAAGCAATTCTGACAAAGAGGAAAAGAAGAATGCCGAGGAGGATAGATGGTCGTTAGAATTTTTATTTTCCTGTGGAGATTATGTTTATGTATTGATGACTGTGCCTGCTAAGTATCATAGTTTTAGTTGGTTGTGGCAGATATCATTAAAAAATGGCGAGTGGAAAAAAATCATGGACGAAATGCCCGGCTTTTCTTTTGATAAGGATACAAAAGAAGTGGCAGCGGGAATTGAAATTGGCGAAAAAAATGCTGAGGTATTGTATTATAAATTCCATGAAGATGGAACGTATGAAAAGAAAAAAATCAAGGCGATTCCGGGAGCTGTGGAAAATGGAGTTATTTACACCGCATCGAAAAAAGAATTTCTCGCTATTTCGGTGAAAGACAACAAAAAAACGGTGTTAAAGCATGTAGGGCGGTATTGTGAAATTGCAGATTTAAAGTATGAAAATTTAAGTAATGTAAGGCAGGAAAAAAAGGGGAAAATTATTTACAAGGTATCCGTTTATTTGTCGGAGAAACCGATGAAAAACCGGTATGGAAAGCCGATGCCGGATTATGAAAATTATTACTGCTATGATGTGGAAACAAAGCAGACGCAGACAGTGAATACAGGTGTCAGCTATATAGATTTTGATTATGCGGAAGGAAAGACATATATGAAAAATCGGGAAAAATGGCTTACACTTGAAAAGGAAACGAACATGGTAGAAATGGCAATTGATTATATGTATGAGGATAATGCGACACCGGATAAAAGAGTTGTGCGTGTGGCGCAAAAAGACAAGCAGGAAAAGGTAGTCTCGGATAAAGTGTATACTTTTTGTGGAGACGAACAAGGAAATTGCCGGATTGAAGATGTGACTGGCAAGTATAGAACGCTTGAGAAGAAAGAAAAGTGGTTTACAATTACAGCAAAACAAGTAAAAACGATTTCGGATAAGAAGTTGTTAAAAGGGCTGATGAAAACGGATGAATAGGGGCACGCATGTGATATGTTTTGTCTTGCATGTTGTAGAAAATGATGTTAGACTATAAGAGATAAGCAGACAGAAAGGATACTTGAATTGATGGAGAAGATGGAGAAAACATCTTACAATGAGTAAATTATTTATATGTCAAGGAGGGGGAATATGAAAAAAACAATTAAGGGGAAACTTACACTAAACACAGCAATTTTTATTGTTGCAGCAATTATTGTCTGCGAAATTGTCAGTGTGAATGCATTAAAAACAAACATGACAAATCAGACAAGACAATATGTCAGCAGAGAGGCACAGACCAATGCACGTGTGGTTAATGAATGGCTGCAGGGGCAGGCAAACACGGTACATACAATTACGAATACGATTGCTTTTATGAACACAAAAGATACGGATCACGTGATGGATTACCTGGAAAAAGCCTTGAGTGAGAATAAAGAGGCATTGATGTATTATTTGTGTTTTGGATATGATGGAGGAGTATTTCCTGCAAACCATTCTAAAATAGATCTGGATCCAACGACAAGAGACTGGTGGAAGCAGGCCATTAAGAAAAATAGTTTGATTTATACGGCACCATATAAAGATTTTGCTTCTGGGAAAATGATTGTTACCATTGCAGAACCGCTGGAAATAAAAGGCGAACAGGCGGTTGTGCTGGCGGATATTACGATTGATACTTTGACTAAACTTGTTTCTAATGTAAGTACGGATGAAAACATTCAGGGCTTTTTGTTAGATGCCGATGGTATGGTTGTTTCGCATCAGAATAAGGATTATCTGCCGAAAGAGGAAGGAAATACTTCTTTGGCTAAGGTACTTTCTGTTAATGTAAAAGAGGTTTCTGAGATAACAGATTATGATGGATATTCAAAATTTATTCATACCGCGCAGATTACAGCTACCGGATGGACATTTGGTGTAACGGAGAGGGAATCAGTAGTAACAACACAAGTGGTGAAGAGTGTGATTTTAGTTGTCGGAATCGGGGTTGTCCTTTTGATTCTCGTAGTTCTTCTTACCATTGCCAGTGTGAAGAAAAATTTGAGGCCACTTGAAAATATGAAGACATTTATCCGGGAGAAAGTCATCGGTGATTCTCAAAAGAATGTACATAAAAATGAGGTTGAGGAAATCTCTTATTTATTACAGGAGTTAGAACAGCGTTTTATTGGTGTGATTCGCAAAACAAAAGATGAATCCAATGTCATTCATACCAGAGTGGAAAATACGAATGACAAGGTCTCCTTAATTAATCAGAATATTATGGAAATCAGTGCAGCAATGGAAGAAACCGGAGCAAACATTGATTCCCAGACAACCAGTATTCAAAACATTGATAAAACTTGCAAGGATACAACGCATGCAGTGGATGTTCTTGTATCCCATGCAGAAGAAATGTCTGATAAAGCGAAAGAGATTGGTGAGCGTGTCAATGAAGCGGTGCAGAAATTAATGACAGATAAAGACAGTGCTGTGGTGAAGGCGGACGAAAGCAGAAATCGTATGCAAATGGCGATTCAGCAGACAAGAATTATTGGCGAGATTGCAACTGTCTCAGCGTCAATTGAAGAAATTGCTTCTCAGACAAATCTTCTTGCATTAAATGCTTCGATTGAGGCGGCAAGAGCCGGAGAGTCAGGAAAAGGATTTGCGGTTGTTGCGGAAGAAATCAAACAATTGAGTGAAGATACATCAAACGAAATTCGTAAAGTGAATGACTTGACGCAGAAAGTATTTGAAAGTGTGAAGATACTGTCCACTGAAAGTAACGAGTTATTAGTCTTTTTAGATGAGACAGTTTTGGCAGATTATGATAAATTTGCAAGTCTTGCGAATCAGTATAAAGAAGACGCAAATTATTATGAGGAAACAAGCGGTTCCATGGAACATAATGCAGAAGAAGTAATGGACGCAATTCAAAGTATTTCAAATGTTTTGGAAAATGCAAGTTCAGCACAGATGGAACTTGCGTCTGCAGTAGAAAGCGTAAATGAGAATTTGCAGAACATGACAAGTTCAAGTGAAAGCATGACTAAGGAAACGAAGAATGCGATGGAAAGCGTAAATGCTTTGCGGGAGACGATGGAAAAATTTAATATGTAAAGCAATATACATATTCTTGGAATTTCCAGTCAATAAAGAAAGGTTATGTTTTGTGGGCGCTTCCGCTTAACAAGCGCGTAGGGGTATCGGCATGCTAAATACGCATGCCGGATACCCACGTGCTTGTACCCACGCAACATAACCTTTTTATTGACTGGAAATTCCAAAAGAAGAACTATATTACTACATATTAATTTCTATCTATTTTGCAATTTCCCTTTTTCTTATTTTTCTCAAACCTAATCCCCAATCCATTCCGTAGCAAAAAAACACGACCCATTGACTGCATACAGCCACGCGGGTATGAGACATGCGTATTTAGCATGCCCATACCCTTGCGCGGCTGTTAAGCGGGAGCGTGCAGTCAATGGGGGTGTATTTTTTTGCAAATTTTTACGAACTTTTTACATAGAAATGATTTCAGATTTTACATTCGCCCCCTAAACTAGGTCTTGTAAGAAAGAAAAAGAAAGATGAAAAGATTGAAAGGAGAAAACAAAAATGAAGATGACAAAAAAAGTATTAGGAATGGTTTTATGCGGGGTTATGACAGTGGGGATGATTACCGGCTGTGGCGGCTCTGACAGCAGCACAACAAATGATGCAGGAAATACATCAGCAGATGCAGCACAGGAGATTTCCATTGTATCACGTGAAGATGGTTCCGGTACACGAGGCGCTTTCATAGAACTTTTTGGTGTTGAAGATGAGGAGAACGGAGAAAAAGTAGACAAGACGACAGAAGAAGCAACAATCGCAAACAGCACGGAAATCGTAATGACAACCGTATCCGGTGATAAAAATGCAATTGGTTACTGCTCACTCGGTTCTTTAAATGACAGCGTGAAAGGACTTAAGATTGACGGTGCAGAGCCAACGGTTGACAACATTAACAATGGAAGTTATGCAATTGCCCGTCCGTTTAACATTGCAACAAAGGACAAGAAAAGTGAAGTAACACAGGATTTCATCAACTACATCCTGAGTGAAGATGGACAGAAAGTAATTGAGTCTAACGGTTACATCAAAGCAAGTGATGCCGGTGCTTTCAAGAGTAACGGTGCCAAAGGTAAAATTGTAGTAGCCGGTTCCTCTTCGGTTACGCCGGTTATGGAAAAACTTGCTGAAAGTTACAAGACAGTAAACAGTGGAGCAGAAATTGAAATTCAGGAAAGTGATTCCACAACTGGTATGAACTCAGCAGCAGAGGGAACTTGTGACATCGGTATGGCATCCCGTGACTTAAAAGACAGTGAAACAGGTGCAGGACTTACACCGACAGTAATTGCAAAAGACGGAATCGTTGTAATCGTAAATAACGAAAACAAAGTAGATAACATGACAAAAGCACAGGTAAATGATGTGTTCCGCGGAACAATCACCGACTGGAGTGCCATCAAATAAAGGAGGCAGCCATGAAAGAAAAGGCAATGAAAGTAGTGTTTCTGATTGCCGCTTGTGTTTCGATTCTTGCTGTAGCATTAATTTGTATCTTTCTCTTCGCAAATGGTATCCCGGCAATTAAGGAAATCGGCTTGTTCGATTTCCTGACGGGAACGGCGTGGAAACCGGGAAATCACAAATTTGGGATTTTGCCGATGATATTAGGAAGTATATATGTGACCGCCGGAGCTCTTATTGTAGGAGTTCCGATTGGCATTTTGACGGCAGTGTTTTTAGCAAAGTATTGTCCGAAAAAATGGTATCGAATCTTAAAAGGTGGCGTCGATTTGCTTGCCGGAATCCCATCCGTTGTCTACGGATTTTTTGGACTTGTTGTTCTGGTTCCGATGGTGCGCGACACCTTTGGTGGAAATGGAAACAGTATTTTAACGGCATCTCTTTTGCTTGGCATTATGATTCTGCCAACGATTATTGAAACATCAGAGGCAGCTATTCAGGCGGTGCCGGATAAATATTACGAAGGGGCACTGGCGCTTGGTGCCACGCATGAGAGAAGTGTTTACCGTACGGTTGTACCGGCAGCAAAATCCGGAATTTTAGCAGGAATCATTCTTGGTGTCGGACGTGCGATTGGTGAGACGATGGCAGTCATTATGATTGCCGGAAATCAGGCAAGAATGCCTGCCGGTTTGTTAAAGGGTGTTCGTACACTTACAGCAAACATAGTAATTGAAATGGGATATGCGGCAGATTTACACCGCGAAGCGTTAATTGCGACGGGCGTTGTCCTGTTTGTCTTTATCCTGATTATCAATTTATTGTTCTCACTCTTAAAGAGAAAGAAGGTGGACTAGATGGCAAATGGTTTGAAAAAACAAAAGCAGAAATGGAAAGCACTTGCAAAACATAAGTCCTCTCTGGTTCTTTACCTGATTACAATTTTGGCAGCAGCGATTACGGTATTTGTGTTAGGATACCTGATTGTTTATATTCTGGCAAATGGTATTCCACATTTGAAACCGTCATTGTTTGCTTTTACTTATACATCGGACAATGTTTCGATGATGCCGGCACTGATTAATACGGTGCTTATGACACTGGCAACCTTGATTGTTGCGGTTCCGCTTGGCATTTTCGCCGCCATTTATCTGGTGGAATATGCGAAGAAAGGAAACAAACTGGTGAGCATAATTCGTGTGACGGCAGAAACACTGACCGGAATCCCATCGATTGTTTATGGATTGTTTGGTATGTTGTTTTTCGTTGGTTATTGCAAATGGGGATTTTCCCTTTTATCAGGAGCTCTTACATTAGCAATTATGGTACTTCCGGTTATTATGCGAACGACCGAAGAAGCACTTATGGCGGTGCCGGATTCTTACAGAGAAGGAAGCTTTGGACTTGGTGCCGGAAAACTGCGAACGGTATTTCACGTAGTTTTGCCGAGTGCCGTTCCGGGGATTTTATCCGGTGTTATTTTGGCAACCGGACGAATTGTTGGTGAGACCGCAGCATTGATTTATACGGCAGGAACAATTGCAAAAGTGCCAAGTAGCATTTTTGATTCGGCAAGAACGTTATCGGTTCATATGTACAATTTGTCAAAAGAAGGACTGCATACGGATGAATCGTATGCAACGGCAGTGGTTCTTTTGGTCCTTGTAATTGCAATCAATATGTTGTCGAATTTTGTCGCTCGAAAAGTTGGGAAAAACAAATATGGCAATTAGAATGGAGAATGAATATGGAAGATAAATTTTGCATACAAAACATGAATCTCTATTATGGAGATTTTCATGCACTGAAAGAGGTCAGTATGAACATTCCGGCGAATGAGATTACCGCTTTTATCGGGCCTTCCGGCTGCGGCAAATCCACATTTTTAAAATCGCTAAACCGGATGAATGATTTGGTAGAAGGGTGTCGGATTTCCGGTTCTCTTCAGTTAGATGGTGAAGATATTTACGGTGACATTGATGTCAATCATCTTCGCAAGCGGGTTGGAATGGTGTTCCAGAACCCGAATCCATTTCCAATGAGTGTGTACGATAATATTGCTTATGGTCCACGAACTCATGGAATTCACTCCAAGGCAAAATTAGATGAAATAGTTGAACGGTCGCTGAAACAGGCAGCAATTTGGGACGAACTCAAAGACCGTTTGAAAAAAAGTGCCCTTGGTTTATCCGGCGGACAGCAGCAGCGTTTGTGTATTGCCAGAGCACTTGCAATAGAGCCGGAAGTGATTTTGATGGATGAACCAACAAGTGCCTTAGACCCGATTTCCACTTCAAGAATTGAGGATTTGGTACTGGAATTAAAAGATAAATACACAATTGTAATGGTAACGCATAACATGCAGCAGGCAACGCGTGTATCTGACCGCACGGTATTTTTCCTTCTTGGAGAAGTAGTTGAAATGGACAAAACGGAAAAATTATTTTCCATGCCAACGGATAAACGTACAGAAGATTATATTACGGGGAGGTTTGGATGATGAGAAATCGATTTGACAGACAGCTTACAGAATTAAATCAGGACATGATTCAGATGGGGCATATGATTGGCCAGGCAATCGGCATGGCAATCAGCGCACTGAATAACCGTGACAAAGAACAGGCGGAAAAAGTAATTGATTATGATGATGAAATTAATGAGGAAGAGCGGATTATAGAAAATCTCTGCTTGAAACTTTTGCTGCAGCAGCAGCCTGTGGCAAGGGATCTGCGCGTAATTTCATCGGCACTGAAAATGATTACAGACATGGAAAGAATTGGTGATCAGGCAGCAGATATTTCGGAAGTAACACTGCATTTAATTGATGCTAAGTATAAAAGAGATATGGAGCATATTCGGAAGATGGCAGCAGAAACGACCTGTATGGTTGTGCAGAGCGTGGAAGCATATGTAGAAAAAGACGAGGAAAAAGCAAAAGAAGTCATTGCGCATGATGACATTATTGATGATTTATTTATTAAGTCAAGAGAGGATGTAATTTCTCTTATTCGCAGTAATCCGGAAGAGGGGGCTTGTGCGACGGATTTACTTATGATTGCAAAGTACTTTGAGCGAATCGGAGACCATGCCTGCAACATTGCGGAATGGGTCATTTTTTCAATTACCGGAGAGCACAAGAAAAAATAAAAATAAAAATAAGAATATGTAAAGTTATAATTGCATTTTTTCCTTATCAGCAGTAAAATAAATATAACATTGATTTTACTTATGAGATAGGAGGAGCGTGTGTATGAAATCAAAATCATTGCGATTTCGCATATTGTTACTATTGGTAGGGACAACGGCTATAGCTGCTTTAATTTGCGGAATTATAGGATATTATAATTCGAGAGCAGTTGCCGACAGTGATGCAAAAGAAAAATTGACGACAGTGAGTGAAGGGTATGGGAAAGATATCGATAACCTGCTTTCACAGGTAGAAGTTGCGGTGAATACTCTTGCAGATGTAACAAAAAATCAGATTCAGGATGTAGACAAGTTTAAAAGCAGCAGCAGCTACGTGGATTCCTGTACGGAGGCGTTAGAGACTACAGCTCTTCAGTGTGCGAAAAACACGAAGGGCGCGATGACTTATTATATCCGCTATAATCCGGAATTTACAGAAGCAACATCCGGTATTTTTGCTTCGAAAGAGAGTGAGAATGCAGATTTTAAGTCATTGACACCGACAGATTTCAGCAGTTTTGACAAAGACGATGCAGAACATGTGGGCTGGTATTATATTCCGGTTAAAAATGGAAAGGCAACTTGGATGGATCCGTATTTAAATTCCAATGTGAATGTATATATGATTTCCTATGTTGTTCCGATTATGATTGACAATGAAGCAATTGGAGTTGTTGGCATGGATATCAACTTTAATCAGTTAAAACAACTTGCCGACAAAGCCAAATGTTTTGATTCCGGATATGTTTTCTTGGTTGATTCATCGAATAAAGTTTTGTCACATAAGGATATAAAACAGGGAACGGATTTGCAGAAAGTGGATGGCGAACTGGCCTCATTTGTGAAGGCCGGAAAGACGGGCGAAATAAAAGAGTACACTTATAATGGAAACAGGAAAATGGTAAGTGCTGTTTCATTGAAGAATGGCATGAAATTGGTAATGGCTGTTTTAGATAAAGAAGTGCAGAGCAATTCCACCCGCTTGATGTATATGATGATTATTGCGATTGTTGCAGCAACTTTATATGCAGCAATTACAGGATTTTTCTTCAGTGGTTCGATGATTCGTCCAATTAAGGATTTGACAGGAATTATTGAGAATACGGCGAAACTTAATTTTGTAAAAAGTGAAAAGGGTGAGAAATTAGTCCGTATGAAGGACGAGACCGGTGCGATGGCACGTGCCGTACAGCAGATGCGAAGTAAACTTCGTGCGATGGTAGCGTTAATTGACCAGGCAGGAATTAAAATGGGTGATAATGTTACCGACTTGACTGTGAATATGTCAGAGGTCAATGATATCTGTAATAATAACTCGGCCACGACAGAAGAACTCGCAGCAGCGATGGAAGAAGCAGCCAGTGCAACGGATACAGTAAATCAGACGATTGCAACCGTAAAAGAAAATGCCGAAAGTATTAAGGCACTTTCACAGAGTGGTGCCACACTGTCAACGGAAGTGATGGAGCGTGCGAATCAGTTAAAGACAACGACGGAGAATGCCGGAAAACGTACAGATGAAATGTATGCAGAAGTGAAACAGCGTACGGAAGTTGCGATGAAACAGGCAGAAGCGGTAGAGAAGATTAATGAACTTACGCATGATATTATGGAAATTTCTTCTCAGACAAATCTCCTTGCCTTAAATGCTTCCATTGAAGCAGCAAGAGCAGGAGAGGCCGGTAAAGGATTTGCCGTTGTAGCAACCGAAATCGGTGCTTTGGCTACACAGACCCAGAATGCAGTTGGTGATATCGACAGCATTATTGGCGAGGTACATAACGCAGTAAGCGGTATGGTAGATTGTTTACAGAATGCGATGGACTTTTTGGAAAATACGGTTCTTGGCGATTACAAAGGATTTATGGAAGTCGGCGAGAAGTATTCCGAAGATGCTGCTGCTTTTGAAGATGGCATGACTAAAATTAATCATTCAATTGTTACGTTGGTTGATGCGATTACTGATATTTCTCATTCAATCGAAGAGATTAATCTGACGGTAAATGAGTCGGCAACCGGTGTTTCAGACATTGCAGAGAAAACTTCTGAGATGGTTCGGAAGATTGAGGCAACCGGAACATTTATGCAGGATAGCGAAGAAAGTGCTAACAATTTAAATCAGATTGTCAGTGAATTTGATTTGGATGGCAAGAAATAACAAACTCTTGACAATTGCAAATAATCGTACTATCATGAAAATGCTCATAGAGAAAAGCGTTGACGGAGACAGTACCCTGTGTGGAAGTGTTTCAGTGAGCCGGCGATAGTGAGAATCCGGCACCAGTAAGCATAGGCGAATATCACTCCTTAGCTGCAAAGTCGAACGGTATTTATCCAGTAGACTGCGCCGGTATTCCCCGTTAAAAGGATATATGTTCGGTTTGTGAAACACTCACAGTCCTGACGTAGAAGACAGGTGGTATAATGAAAGTTTAGGCTCTCATCCTAGTTGGATGGGAGCTTTTTTATTTTATTTTTATGGAGGTAACTATGTATAACAAAGTATCAACAGGCATGAATTTTGTCGAGAGAGAAAAAGAAGTAGAAAAGTTTTGGAAAGACAAAGATATTTTCCGCAAAAGTATTAAACTGCGTGAGGGGGCACCAACGTATATGTTTTACGATGGACCGCCAACTGCGAACGGAAAACCGCATATTGGTCATGTACTGACCCGTGTTATCAAAGATATGATTCCGCGTTACCGTACAATGAAAGGTTATCGTGTGCCGCGTAAAGCCGGATGGGATACGCATGGTCTGCCGGTTGAGCTGGAAGTAGAAAAACTGTTAGGTCTGGATGGAAAAGAGCAGATTGAAGAATATGGTATGGAACCATTTATCAATCAGTGTAAAGAATCTGTCTGGAAATACAAAGGTATGTGGGAAGACTTTTCCGATACCGTAGGTTTCTGGGCTGACATGGATGACCCATATGTCACATATGATGACAATTATATTGAGTCTGAGTGGTGGGCATTGAAGGAAATCTGGAATAAAGACCTTTTGTATAAAGGATTTAAAATAGTGCCTTACTGCCCTCGCTGTGGTACACCGTTGTCCGCACAGGAGGTTGCGCAGGGATACAAAACCGTAAAAGAGCGTTCTGCTATTGTCCGCTTTAAGGTGACAGGTGAGGATGCCTATTTCCTTGCATGGACGACAACACCTTGGACCCTGCCAAGTAATGTGGCTCTTTGTGTAAACCCGAATGATACTTACTGTAAAGTAAAAGCAGCAGATGGCTATACTTATTATATGGCGCAGGATCTTTTGGATACGGTACTTGGTAAACTGGCAAAAGATGATGAGCCGGCTTATGAAGTGTTAGAGAGTTTCCCGGGAACCGCATTAGAGCATAAAGAATATGAGCCATTGTTTGCCTGCGCAAAAGAGTGTGCTGATAAGCAGAACAAAAAAGGATTTTTCGTAACCTGTGATACTTACGTTACGATGACCGATGGTACCGGTATTGTTCATATCGCACCGGCATTTGGTGAAGATGATGCCAATGTGGGAAGAAACTATGATCTTCCTTTTGTGCAGTTTGTAAATGAAAAAGGTGAGTTGACAGAAGAGACTCCATTTGCAGGTATTTTCGTAAAGAAAGCGGACCCTGAGGTATTAAAAGACTTAGATGCCAGAGGACAGTTGTTTGATGCACCGAAGTTTGAGCATGAATATCCACACTGCTGGCGCTGTGATACACCGTTGATTTACTATGCAAGAGAATCCTGGTATATCCGTGAAACAGCAGTAAAAGACGATTTGATTAAAAATAATAACACTGTAAACTGGATTCCGGAGTCAATTGGAAAAGGACGTTTTGGAAACTGGTTAGAGAATATTCAGGACTGGGCAATTTCCCGTAACCGTTATTGGGGAACTCCATTAAACATCTGGGAGTGTGAAGGATGTGGACATCAGGAATGTATCGGCGGAAGAAAAGAACTGGCAGAGCGTGCCGGAGATCCAAAAGCCGCTGAGGTAGAACTCCACCGTCCATACATTGATGAAGTAACCTTTACCTGTCCGGATTGTGGAAAAGTTATGCACCGTGTACCGGAAGTAATCGACTGTTGGTTTGACTCCGGTGCGATGCCATTTGCACAGTATCACTATCCATTTGAAAATAAAGACGTGTTTGAGAAACAGTTTCCGGCCCAGTTTATCTCCGAGGCGGTTGACCAGACACGTGGATGGTTCCATTCGCTGATGGCAGAATCTACTTTACTTTTCAACAAAGCACCATATGAAAATGTAATCGTTCTTGGACATGTGCAGGATGAAAATGGACAGAAGATGAGTAAGAGTAAGGGAAATGCCGTAGATCCGTTTGATGCTCTGGAAAATTATGGAGCAGACGCAATCCGCTGGTATTTCTATGTAAACAGTGCACCATGGCTGCCGAACCGTTTCCATGGAAAAGCGGTTACCGAGGGACAGCGTAAATTCATGGGTACACTGTGGAACACATATGCCTTTTATGTGTTGTATGCGGAGATTGACCAGTTTAATCCAACCGAGCATACATTAGAATATGAGAAACTTTCGATTATGGACCGCTGGCTTTTGTCCCGTCTGTATTCGACGGTTAAAGAAGTTGATGAGGACCTTGACAACTACAAAATTCCGGAGACCGCAAAAGCACTGCAGAGTTTTGTGGAAGATATGAGTAACTGGTATGTGCGCCGCTGTCGTGATCGTTTCTGGGCAAAAGGCATGGAGCAGGATAAAATGAATGCCTACATGACTTTGTATACAGCACTTGTAACAATCAGTAAGGCAGCAGCTCCGATGATTCCATTTATGACCGAGAGCATTTATCAGAATCTCGTGTGCAATCTGGATTCAAAAGCACCGGAAAGTATTCATTTGTGTGACTTCCCGAAAGTTAAGGAAGAATGGATTGACAAAGAACTTGAGACACAGATGAAACAGCTTTTGGACATTGTTGTTCTTGGCCGTGCATGCCGTAATACAGCAAATATCAAAAATCGTCAGCCAATTGGAAAAATGTATGTAAAGGCAGAAGGCGAATTGTCCGATTTCTATAAAGAAATCATTGCCGATGAGTTAAACGTAAAAGAAGTTGTATTTACCAATGATACAAAAGAATTTACGACATATCAGTTTAAGCCGCAGCTTCGTACTCTCGGACGCCGTTTCGGAAGCCGTTTGAACGAATTGAAAGAAGTGCTTGCCGGATTAGATGGCAATGCTACGATGGATGCGTTGAATGCTTCCGGTGAAGTGACTGTTACGGTTGGCGGCGTAGATGAAGTGCTGGCAACAGAGGATTTGCTGGTAGAAACAGCACAGATGGATGGCTATGTGAGCGAGGAAGATCACGGTATTACTGTCGTATTAGATACAAACCTGACACCGGAGTTAATCGAGGAAGGATTTGTGCGTGAGGTTATCAGTAAAATTCAGACCATGCGTAAAGATGCCGGTTTTGAAGTGGTTGACCATATCCGTGTTTACGAGCAGGGAAATGATAAGATTAAAGAAATCATCAAAGCAAATGAATCTCAGATTAAAGCCGATGTTTTGGCCGATGAGGTTATTTTGGATAAAGTAGAAGGTTACACCGCTGATTGGAAAATTAACGGTGAAGCAGTTACATTGGGTGTTGCAAAAGTGGAAGCGTAACGAAGAGTTTGTTACAGAAAGAGAGGTAATTTATGGCATTTCTGACGGAAAAGGAAAAGAAAAAAGAGCTGAAGACGAACATTTCAAACTACATGAAATTGTTGTTCCGCCGTTCGGTTGAAGAGGCAACTCCACAGCAGTTATTTCAGGCGGTTGCCTATGCAGTCAAAGATATCGTTGTGGATGATTGGATGGCAACGCATAAGGCTTATGAGAAAAAGGATGTAAAGACAGTTTATTACTTGTCCATGGAATTTCTGATGGGTCGTGCACTTGGTAACATGATTATCAACCTCAAAGAGGATAAAGTGGTTCGCGAAGTTCTCGATGAGATGGGTGTAAATCTGGATGCGTTGGAAGATGAAGAGCCGGATGCAGCTCTTGGCAATGGTGGTCTTGGACGTCTGGCAGCCTGCTTTTTGGATTCCTTATCTACACTTGGTTATCCGGCTTATGGCTGTGGTATCCGCTACAAATATGGTATGTTCAAGCAGAAAATCGAAAATGGTTTCCAGATTGAAGCACCGGATGACTGGTTAAAAGATGGTAATCCATTTGAGATGAAGCGTCCGGAATATGCCGTTGAAGTACGTTTTGGCGGTTATGTAACGGTAAGAAAAGACGAAAAGACCGGAAGGGATCGTTTTGTACAGGAAAATTATCAGTCCGTAATGGCAGTGCCTTATGATTTGCCGGTTGTCGGTTACGGAAACCACATTGTAAACACACTTCGTATCTGGGATGCTGAGGCAATTGATACGTTCAATCTGGATTCTTTTGATAAAGGTGATTATCAGAAGGCAGTAGAGCAGCAGAACCTTGCCCGTACCATTTGTGAAGTACTGTATCCAAATGACAACCATATGGCAGGAAAAGAACTTCGCTTGAAACAGCAGTATTTCTTCGTATCGGCAAGCGTACAGCGTGCAATTATGAAGTATATGGAAAACCACAATGATATTCATGGTCTTCCGGAAAAAGTATGTTTCCAGTTAAATGATACCCATCCAACGGTAACAGTACCGGAATTGATGCGTATTTTGTTGGATGAATATGGTCTTGAGTGGGATGATGCGTGGGATATCACAACCCGTACCTGTGCTTATACAAACCATACAATTATGGCGGAAGCATTGGAGAAATGGCCGCTTGAGTTATTCTCCCGTCTGCTTCCTAGAATTTACCAGATTACCGAGGAAATTAACCGTCGTTTCCAGAATGAGATTCAGGCAAAGTATCCGGATAATCAGGATAAAGTAAAAAGTATGGCAATTATTTATGATGGTCAGGTCAAGATGGCACATCTTGCTATCGCTGCCGGATTTTCGGTAAATGGTGTGGCAAGGCTTCATACGGAAATTTTGAAACATCAGGAATTAAAAGATTTCTATGAAATGATGCCGGAGAAATTTAATAACAAGACAAATGGTATTACACAGCGTCGTTTCCTGCTTCATGGAAATCCGAAACTTGCTGCCTGGGTAACAGACAAAATCGGTGATGAGTGGATTACGGACTTGTCTAAAATTGATAAACTTTCTGTTTTTGTGGATGATAAAAAAGCACAGCAGGAATTTATGAATATCAAATTCCAGAATAAAGTTCGTCTTGCGAAGTATATTAAGGAGCACAATGGCGTTGAAGTAGACCCTCATTCGATTTTCGACGTACAGGTAAAACGTCTGCATGAGTACAAACGCCAGCTGCTTAACATTTTGCATGTTATGTATTTGTATAATCAGTTGAAGAAAAATCCGGGTCTGGATATGTATCCTCGTACTTTCATTTTTGGTGCGAAAGCTTCTGCCGGATACCGCCGTGCAAAGGCAATTATCAAACTGATTAACAGTGTTGCTGACGTAGTAAACAATGACGCTTCAATTGAAGGAAAAATCAAAGTTGTATTTATTGAAAACTACCGTGTGTCCAATGCAGAAATCATTTTTGCTGCTGCTGATGTATCAGAGCAGATTTCAACTGCAAGTAAAGAGGCATCCGGTACCGGTAATATGAAATTTATGCTAAATGGTGCACCGACCCTCGGAACAATGGATGGTGCCAATGTCGAAATCGTAGAAGAAGTGGGCGAGGAAAATGCTTTCATCTTCGGTCTTTCCTCACAGGAAGTAATTGATTTCGAGCATAATAACCAGTATGATCCGAAAGAAATTTATAACATGGATTCCGATATCCGTGCCGTGCTTACCCAGTTGATTGATGGAACATATTCCCCTGAAAATCTTGATTTGTTCCGTGAGATTTACAATTCTCTGCTTGAGACAAACGGCTATGAGCGTGCGGACCAGTACTTTATTTTGAAAGACTTCCGTTCTTATGAGGCGGCACAAAAGAAAGTAGAAGAAGCATACCGCGATGAGGAGCGATGGGCGAAGATGGCAATGCTCCAGACTGCTAAATGCGGTAAATTCTCTTCCGACCGCACCATCGAAGAATATGCGAAAGAGATTTGGCATTTGGAGAAAGTTACTTTGTAATAAAATTGAATAAATCATTTTAAAATCGAACATACTATCATCAAACAATTTTTGTGAGGTGATAGTATGTTTTTTAAACAAAAAGGATTCTATATATCATTAGCCTGTGGCATTGCTGCAATTGGCGCCTTTGCGGCGTTATGCATCAATATGAACTGCAGTGAACAAAAGGAGCCGGTGGCTTCGGCGAGTAATCCCCCGCAGGCGACCGCGGCGGCAACACCGGAGACGAAAGAAGCGTCCAGCAATCATGCAAATTCCGAGGTAAAAGAAAAGAAAACAAAAAAACGTAAGAAAAAATCTGTACAGACCAATGCAAAACCTGCGAAAAAGCAATTATCGTTTAATCAGGAAGAGGGCCTTTCCTGGCCAATAAAAGGCGATGTGCTGATGGAGTACAGCGCAGACAAAGTGGTATATTTTAAGACACTGGCACAGTACCGCACAAATCCGGCACTTCTTATAGAAGCCAAAGAAGGAATGGATGTAAAAGCGAGTGCGGATGGTATCGTGGAATCGGTGGAAACTTCTGAAGAAACCGGTCGTACGGTTTCGATATCAATTGGTGATGGTTTTACAGTTGTTTATGGACAGTTAAAAGATGTTTCTGTAAGTAAAGGTGATATGGTTTCGGAAGGACAGGTCCTCGGGAAAATTGCAGAGCCGACAAAGTATTATAAAGAAGAAGGAACAAACCTTTATTTTCAGGTGAAGGAGAATAAAACCACGGTAAATCCGATGTTGCTGCTTAAATAAGTGTGCCGAATATATCAAAAACAATACGTTTATCATCATGGCAGGGAACTTCTTTTTGTGTTATTATAAACGAAATATAATAACTATATAATGTAAAGGAGGAACTGCCATGAAACAATGGAAACGAGTTAGTGGAGTTGTTTTATCGGGGATTTTAGCTTTGTCAATGACACTTGGCGGGATGACAGCGCCAGATGCAGGGGCAAAAGCGAAAAAAGCAAAATTAAAGACAAAAAAGATTAGTGTTACGGTAGGAAAGAAGAAAACAATTAAAATTGCAAACAAGAAAAAATCCTGCAAGTACACATTTAAGAGTAACAAGAAAAAGGTTGCCAAAGTATCGAAAAAGGGTGTTGTGACCGGTCAGAAGAAGGGGACAGCCAAGATTACGGTAAAAGAAGTTAAAAAGAACGGAAAATCCAGAAAACTTGGAACTGTTAAGGTAACAGTGACGAGGAAAAAAGGACCGGATAAAAACGTAGTAAATACGACAAAACCTACGGCAAAGGCTACAGCGAAAGCAACAGAAAAGCCAAATCCGGCAAAAGCAACACCGACACCTGTTGTAAAAGGCACATCGGTAAAAGTGTATACGGACGAAATTAAGGATTCTAATTTGGTTGCAGAGGCAGACGGATTTGGACATATGCCGACACCGGAACCGACAAAATCAGCAGATGCTACACCGGAACCAACACCGGCAGTGCTTGTTAATGCGGACATGGAAAAGGGCGAATATGAGCCAATCGCTTCTCGTGGTTCAGCTTCTGTTTCAGTCGTTGATGATGGAGCAAATAACACAAAGAAAAGTGCTAAAGTAACAGGACGTACAGCAGACTGGCATGGTGCTTCAATTGATGTTTCTTCTTTGGTTGAAACAGACAATGAATATGCGATTTCTTTTTATGCAAAGCAGGAAACAGGAGAGGATCAGAAACTGGATCTTTCCATGCAGTATGTTGGGGATGATGAGTCCACTCATTACGATTCAATTACGTCCGTTGAACTTTCGGATTCTACATGGACAAAATGTGAGGCAACTATGAAGGTGCCGGAGCACACGGGAACGATCTTGATTTACTGGCAGTCTGTGTACCAATCCAATAATGATATGGACTTTTACCTGGATGAGGTAACCATGACAGGAGTTGCAAAAACAGCGGATAAAGATGCAGGCGTTCCGGATCTTAGTACAGGACTTGTTAAAGGAAAAATCGGCAATCCGATTATGACTTCCCGTTTGACGGCGGATCCGTGGGCGATGGAGTACAACGGAAGAGTGTATGTTTATGGAACAAATGATTCCCAGCAGTACGAGGCAGCAGCTAAAGCAGATAATAACTACAGCAAAATTAAAACATTGAACTGCTATTCTTCTGCAGATATGGTAAACTGGACAGATCATGGAACGATTGCAGTATCCGGAAGTAAAGGAGCTGCGAAATGGTCGGCAAATTCATGGGCACCTGCAGTATGTCATAAGAAGATTAACGGCAAAGAGAAATTCTTCCTGTATTTTGCGAACAACGCAAGCAGTATTGGTGTATTGACGGCAGACAGCCCAACCGGTCCTTGGACGGATCCGATTGGAAAACCAATTATTGACCGCTCTATTACCGGCTGTGCAGAATCTGAAATTGGATGGCTCTTTGACCCGGCAGTTTTGGTTGACGATGATGGAACCGGCTACCTTTATTTTGGTGGTATTGGTAATACCGATGGAAAGAAAGAAGACTTTATCCGCAATCCTAAATGTGCACGAGTTGTAAAACTCAGTGACGATATGACTAGTGTAGATGGGGATGCAAAAACGATTGATGCACCATTCATGTTTGAAGATTCCGGTATTAACAAAATCGGAGATAAGTATTATTACAGTTACTGCACAAACTGGACCGGAAGCATTGACGGTGTTACCATTGACCGTGCAGACTGCCCGACGGCAAACATTGCGGTAATGGTAAGTGACAGCCCAATGGGAGACTTTAAATATGTTGGCTGTGTTTTGAAAAATCCGGGTACATATTTTGGAGTAACCGGTAATAACCATCACTGTTTTACACAGTTTAATGGTAAACTGTATGCATTTTATCATACGAAGAAAGACACAATAGCAGTCGGTACGAAACAGGATTACCGTACGACTTATGTAAATGAGTTAAATCTTGGTGACAATGGAGATTTTACAAATGCGGATGGAACAATTGCCGATACAAAGATGACAAAGACCGGTGTATCATCGATTGGTACAATCAATCCTTATGAGACGGTTGAGGCAGAAACATTTGCGATGGCAGATACGGTAGGAACTGTTATTAATAATGAAAAAGCGTCCAATGAAGACTGGGCCGTAAATTATTCCGTATACAATGGAAAGATTGGTGCTTATATTGGTGTAGCGGATGTTGATTTTGGAACGGATGGAGCATCTGAAATTACCATGAAACTTGGTGATTCCACATCGGATTCTTACCAGACGGTTACAAAGAAACTCGGTAAAAAGCTGACAGGAAAGCATACCATTTATTTTGAGTTTGATACACTGGATGTTCGTATGGATTCTTGGAGCTTTAAAAAGTAATAGTATTGTTTTGTAGATGTATAAAAGGACAGCATACCATAGAAGATTGTGGTGTGTTGTTCTTTTTTGTGTTGCTATAATTCAAAATGACATGTTATAATAGCACTAATAGTTGAGGAGGTGTTTAATACATGTTTCGAATTATATATGCAGTCGAACGTGAATGTAAGCCGGAGGGGTTTGAGGATAATCTTGTATTTGCTGAAGGTGAGTATGAGATGATGTTGTTTGAAAACGATACGATGATTGAAGTGGATGGCGAAATGCGTCCATACCCGGCACATACCGGGATTATTTATAAGCCCGGACAGAGAGTTCATTATCATGCGAAAGAGGGAAGATTAACATACACATGGATACGATTTGATTGTGATGAACCATTGTTTGCGGAAGGCTATGTGCCATTTGGGGTTCCTATTTTCTGTTCAAATTATGACTATTTTCTTGTTTATTGGCATATGGTTGCCTGTGAGAATTATTGGCATAGTAAAAGCGAAGAATATATTATTTCGAATTTGATGCATATTATTTTCCACTGGTTTCATGATTATGCATTTCCTAAGCAAGGCTCCAGGTATCAGCCGCTCTTAGAAAAACTGCGCGGGGATATTTATGCACATCCGGAATATGACTGGACGTTGGAAATGATGGCAGAGCGGATAAATCTAAGTCCACGCTCGCTTCAGAAAGTGTATAAAAATTTTGCAAATGTTTCATGTATTTCAGAAGTGATTGAGAGTCGGATGATTCGGGCAAAGATGCTTTTACTTCGAAGTGCCTTTGATGTTGGTGAAATTAGTATGCAGTGTGGATATCGCAATGTAGAGCATTTTTGCCGCCAATTTAAAAAGCATGAAGGATGTTCTCCAAGCCATTATCGTAAAGAACATTTGGTTCGGCCGTAAAGTGTGCATGATAAATCAATTTTCGTTCAAGATATATCATGGATTTGCTGCAGGAAGTGAGTTATACTAATACTCAAGTAAATCAATATTTACTTTCCCTCAAAACAAACTCTTATAACTAAAAATACTGTCATTGTGAAAACAGTGGCAGTATTTTGCTTTTTTGGGGTTTTGATGGAAAAGTCAAAAAGGAGGAATCAGAGCATGAGAAAAAATGTATTTCGTGCAAAGGGGCTTGCACTGTTATTAACAGCTGCCCTGCTTGTGCCGCAGATGTCGGGCGTATCTGCTGATGCAAAAGCAAAAAAACCAAAATTGAGTAGAACAAAGGTTTCCGTTACAGTGGGGAAAACAAAAAAGGTGACAGTAAAAAATGCAAAAAAAGTTACTTGGAAAGTAACAAAAAAAGCAGCCAAAATTGTTAAACTCACAAAGAAATCCAAAAAGGGAGCAACAATTAAAGGTTTAAAAAAAGGAACTGCAAAAATTTCCGTTCAAATGAAGAATGGAAAGAAAAAAGTGAAAAAGACGATTACGGTGAAAGTAAGCAGTGCCAAAAAAGTTGTTGTTACCGCAGAACCGGCTAAGACTACAAACAAACCGACAAACGGTCCAACGAATGGTCCAACAAAAGAACCGGTAAAAGAGCCAACAGCGACACCGACTGCAACATCAACAACAGAACCGTCGGTAACGCCAACAGCAACGCCGACAGAAGAACCATCGGCAGAGCCAACAGCGACACCAACACCAATGCCGCTTCCGGATCTTGGTAAAAACGACGTTAAAGTTGACCTGACAAAAGAAAACGAATACGGGCAGAATTCAGTATTGGAAGATACCATTACTTATTATGAAGGAAATGGGGTAAGCTATACATCGACCGGACAAGCAAGCGGTGGTGGTGTAGCATACTGGACCAATGCGGACAAGTCCGGAATTGATTTATCCAAATACAAATCCATTCGTATTGTAGCGTCATCAGATACAGCAAATACACCTGTTGTTTGTGAATTGCTGAAGAGCAATCCGGCAAATGTATGGGGTGGTGGAATTGACGTATTTGATGGCTACAGTGAGTACAGTGCTATTACAGAAGCCGGTAAAGCACAAGTGTTTGAATTCCAGATTAGCGATGATTTGGCAGCTGCATTGGCAGAGGGAACACTTGCTTATGGTATTCGCTTGAAATACAATGCTTATCATACGGATGGTGAAGATTTACCAAATTGCAATTTTAATATTTATTCCATTATTCTTATGGGAAAAGATGATGTGCCAGAGCCAACAGCAACACCAACAGCAGAACCAACACCAACACCTGGTGTGGCAAGCGGAAGTGCTGCGGTTGTGGTAACAGCGACAGGAAGTGCGGCAGGACTTGATTTGGAAGAGGGAGATACTCTTGATTTAAATGCCAGTGTAAGCACTACTGGATGTGCGGTGACCGGTGATATTGCTTGGACAAGCTCCAATGAAGAGGTAGCAACGGTTAGTGCAAGTGGCACATCAGCAACAGTAACGGCGGTTGGAGAAGGAACGGCAACGATTAAAGCAACAATTACAACCGATACCGGCATTGTTACATATGGCAAATATGATGTTACGGTAGTCGCTTCTGACCTTGTTTTAGAAGGTGATGATTTAGGAGCAGGTGCATCTTATACGTATGTACCTAATGGATTTGCTGCGTATTCTTCCATGGGAATCTTTGAGATTGATAAGTCGAAATTGAGTGAAGGGACAACTATTTCGATAAAGTATACAGCAATGGAAGGAGATACTGACGTAAAAGATACACAGGGATTTAACATTGGATTAAAGACCGGTGACAAATGGAATTCTCCGACAATTAACAATTACTGGGGCAAGACAGGCGGCGAGGCAAATCTAACATTGACTGCTGATGACATGAAGAAAATCGGTGCGGATGATAAGGTTTATGTTCATGTAGGCACAGCAACTGCCGGATTTAAAGGAACATTTACGTATCTGTCGGTAACAGCAGGAGAAGATAGTCTTGTGTCGGAACTTCCACAGGCTGTAAGTTATGTGGAAAGCGGACTGGCACAGTGGGCTCCAACAGCAAAAGTTATGCTTCCGAGTGATATTGATTTCAATCAATATTCAAAATGCCAGATTGAATTTACAGCATCCGATCCGGCTTTCGAATTCCACGGAATTGTTGGTCATAAAGTGAATGGTAAAGATGTAACAGATCCTCAGTATGGTGTTACATCAGAAGGACATTTTGATGTAAATCTTTCCAAGGTGAAACAAGAAAAGGGTACAGAACCGTTTGTTGTAATCAATGCCGGAAAGAAAGGGTACACAGGATCCGTAACGATTACTAAGATAACATTTGTAAAATAGTATTTGTGATGAAAGAGACCTGCTCTTTTTGCAGGTCTTTTTCGTTATCAAAGGAAAGCGAGAGTATTAATGAGAATTAAAAAAATCATGAAATGGTCGGTGATTACGATGGCAATGATGGCTGGTATTTGTCTTGCACCGCAGTCAGGAAAAGCGGCAGAAAAATTAGATGTTAAAATTCCTACCGAGCGCGCAATTTATCAAAGGGACAATAACAATTATGCCAACGTAAAGGTTTCTATTGAGTACAGTGGAACCGGGGAGGTGTCGGCAAAACTTTATGACGGAGATAAAGAATTAGGAAAAACGGCGGTTTTAACCAAAGGGGAAGGTAATACATATGAAGGAAGTATTGCAAATGTACCCGGAGGTGGCTGGTATACATTGATTGTAAATGCGGGAAGTGAGAGTAAAACAGTAGAAAAAGTCGGAGTCGGTGAAGTTTTTATTACCGGTGGACAGTCAAATTCCTGTAACTTTGGAGGCGAAAAAACAACTGCTCAATCAGATTTGGTATCAGCATATAATCCGAATACTAACACGTGGCAGCATTGTGAGGACAGTCAGCCGAGTGAAAGTGGATATAATACCGGTAATGGCGGTGGCTCCGCATGGCCTTCCATGGGAGACGCCCTGACACAGAAGACTGGTGTTCCGGTTGGCTTTGTATCAACGGGTGTTGGTTCTGCTAAAATTGAGGAACTTCGTACAAAACATTATTTTGCAATTAAAAATGCAATTAATGATTTGAAGCCATATGGGTATCGTGCATTTTTGCTTCACCAGGGAGAGGCTGATACGGATGGAACAAAGCGCGAAAAATATCTGGCTTCTTTACAGCAGTTAATTGCACAGACAAGAGAAGATGCCGGATATAATTTGAATTGGTGCATTGCGCAGGTTTCCTATGCATGGAGCAATTACAATAATACGAAGAAAATGGAATCCATGAAAGAGACCCAGCGTGCGGCCTGCAACAATGAAACTATTTTTGTAGGACCAACGACCGATGATTTACAGGGTGAGTACCGACACACGGATAATCTTCATCTGAGCAAACTTGGTTTGATTGAACACGGAAAACGCTGGGCAGATGTTGTGTATAATAAAATGATTACAGCGTATGAAGTTTCCATGGATACAAATACGAAGCATGGTCAAATAAGTGGAGAAAAATCCACATATCATGCTGGTGACATTGTAAAGGTAAGTGTAAAGGCAGATGAAGGATACTATTTGAAAATAGGTTCCTTTACGGTAAATGGAAAGCCGGAAGCACTGGATGGTTCTTCATTTGTTATGCATGCGGAAAATGCCGTTATGACAGGAGAATTTGTGACAATAGACGAGTTGGTTGGTTTTCTAAAGGATGAATTAGACAAGGCGAAAAAAATTGATGCAGCCAAGTATGAAGAGTCATCGGCAACTGCATTAAAAAATGCAATTTTGGCAGGTGAACAAGCGATAATTACGCCGGCGGTAACCGGGGAACAGGTTCAAAAATGTACGGTTGATCTTATAACAGCACAAACGTCACTTGTTGAAAAGTCAGTGCCGGATGCAACACCAACACCGCTTCCGACAGCAACACCAACCGCTGCCCCAACAGAAGCACCGAAACAGACAGAAGCACCAAAACAGACAGAAGAACCAGGTGTCAGTCAGCCGGTTGCCGGTACACCTGCCGCAAAGACAAAACTTCCGAAAAAAGGAACCATAATCAAAAAAGGTGGAGTGAAATATGTAATTACAACGTCTTCCGCAAAGGTAAAGACGGTATCCGTTCTCGGAGTGGTAAAAAAGACAAAGAAAAGTATTACGATAGCCAAGACAGTTTCTTATAAAGGGTATCAATATGCCGTAACTGGAATTTGCAAAAAAGCGTTTTACAAAATGTCAAAATTAAAGAAAATAAAGGTTTTGTCATCAAAGATAACAAAGGTCGGTAAGCAGGCATTCAAAAAAACAAATGTCAAATTAAAAATTCAGGTTCCAAAGAAAAAACTAAAAAAATACCGGAAATTGTTTCAGGGAAAGGGACTTGGCAAAAAAGCAAATATCGTGTAATATATGGAAAAAAGACATCGTGGTCTGACACGGTGTCTTTTTCTGTTTTTGGACAAAAGGAGGTTAGTGTATAATTTTTATTGGCAAAAATAAAGGGAAGAAGGAAATACCCTCTTC
>ERZ791884.384-NODE-384-length-48096-cov-16.026040_pt1 | contig 48096 bp, 50 predicted proteins | sample MGYA00509941_ERZ791884 | MGnify/ENA primary metagenome ERZ791884 (study PRJEB30046, sample SAMN00792095) | human gut metagenome | study: EMG produced TPA metagenomics assembly of the A metagenome-wide association study of gut microbiota in type 2... | reverse complement strand
TTTCGATTGGTTTGATGGTGTGGAGAAAGCGATCGATAATTTTAAGTTATCCGTTAATTATTTATAAAATGACAATTGATCTTTGATTTTTTGATTGATATTAAAGGAGCTAATAGATGAAAACAGATGTGAGTTTTATAATTTCAATAGATTCTTCTTTTGAAATGGTAAATAATTTTTTTGAGCACTTATTACAAGATGAGTTTGCTTTAAGTTCTGAAATAATTGTTGTATTAGATGCTATTACCAACAGCTGCACAATTGAATATATTAAACAATTGAACAAATACCAAAATGTTAATGTATATATTCTGGATCAAAAAGTAGGTTATGGAAAAGCAAATAATTATGCGGTGAAACAGTCCAAAAATAATATTTTATATTTTATCAATACAGATGTATTTGCTGAAAAAGATTGCTTTGCAAAAATGTTGAATGCGTTAATGGAAGAAAATGTCGCTTGTGTACAACCTTTATTAATATGGCCGCAGAATAACCGGATACAATGCGCAGGCAGCACCTTTGGCCCTTTTTATAAGAAGCATCTTTTTGCCGGTCGTCCATTAAATAGTATAGATCTTTCCAACTATCCTCAAGAAAGACCAGCATTAACATCAGCATTATATGCTATGAGAAAAAGCGATTTTTATCAATATGGCATGTTTGATGAATTTTACTACAATAAGTTAGAATCTTTTGAGTTATCATTAAGGCTAAGTTTGAACGGCAAACGTTGCTTATGTATTCATGACGCTATTGCGTATCATTCACAAGGAACAGGTAGAAATCAATACTACTTTGATTTCTATCAACAAGAGGCTTATTTTTGGGTAAAAATGGGAAATCATTTTATTCCTGACATCCAGGAACACTATAGAAGGCAAATAAGCAAAGATATGCTTAAAAATACATATTATGTAATATCAATTTGCCAAATCCGAACTGTAAAACAATGTCTGGAGGATCTTGGAATATCCATTTTTGATATTTATGAAATAAATGGAATTTCTCCAAATCAAATCAATTTGTATGAATTGTTACCATATTCATTACACCAGCTTGATATGCCCTTGCTTTTCTTTGTAGAAAATATTATGGATTTAGGGAAAAACAAGCATTGGTTTGAAACGAGGAATTGTAACAGTTCAGATTTGGTTATTGATACCTATGGTAATTTGTTGCCTGTGCTGCTTATTTGAGCACTTAAGAACTTTTACCAAATACGCGTATCCAATATAAAGTCACATGGTGTGGCCGGCGTGGTTTCAGAGGCTAAAACGAAATTTCCTTTCTTTTTTATTGCTGCGTTGTGAGAATGTACCTGTTTATAGTCCTCCCCTAATTCTGAAAATAATTGTAAACATTTTTCTGAATATTTTTTTGACTGCCTTAAATTATTATCTGAGTAATAGATTGCGGCCAATACATGATATGCAATAGCTTGATGTCGTCTTCCGCTTGCTATCGTTGTATTTTCCATCAACATTTTATTTAATACATCTAGAAGTTCTGTACAGGTATAGTTTTGTGACAATAACATTATAACCGCAAGTTTTAAGCACGTTCTTGTATAAGACTGTACATAGTTTTGTTCTTTCATAGATTTACATATTTCTTGTAGCGAAGATTCTGAATAGTCTTTTTTTAGTAAGGCGTTAATATATGCAATTTCACTTTTGCAGTCCAATAAACGACGTGGTTCATTAATTCCTTCGAAAATTTTTTCTGCAGTTTTCAAAGAATTTAATGCTTTACGCATGTCTTTGTTATAAATAGATTTCGCATAATCCATATGTGCGAAACCTTCATATTCAATTAATCCAAGCTCCTTTGATTTCAAAAGCGCCACATGAAAATCTTCTTCTGTTCCGCGTCCCTGCATATAATTGCAAAACATTCTACGATTATAATAATTCAGATATCCATACTTATATGCTTTTGTTTTAAGTTGTATATTATCAGAGTCGCATAGTTTAATTATTTTTGTTAATTCAGTATCTGCATCGTTTATATTTAGCATCCAAATATTATTATTTATTTTTTCTGAAAATGTTTCAATTAATATGTCATTCGGTAATTCTAATGTGGAGTACTTATAGATATTTATAATTTTATCAAACTCTTCGTTAGCTGACTCGTATGAAGTGGTATATTTGTAACAATTGCCTAGCACAAATAAATTTTTAATATCCGAATAATCATAGTCTCTTAAATCTTTTTTGTTTTCCTTTTGTATTGTCTTTGCAATCTTTTCAGCTGCAAAGTAATTTGCACCGTCATGTAAGTCATCTCTAAACTTTGCGCAGATAGCCCGGTGTTTCCAAAAATATTTTCCACCTAAAGAAATTAGTTGATAATAGCATTCGCTTTCGGTAATCTTCCCCTTTGTCCGGCAGAAATGAAGGAATTCACCAATTCTATCCCGATATCTTCCATCCTGTTTCAATCTAAACTCTTCCAGAAAAATATCATGAAATGGATATAATTTATCGGAAATTTCTTTTATTATATTTTTATTTAACAGCATAGCAATATCATCATAGATTTCTTCGCCCAGGAATTCAATAAGCATAGAAATATCAACACCGCTTTCAAGTGTAAATACAAAATTAAAAACTATGTTGGAATAATAGTCGGACAATAATTTATTTGCCATCACATTATTTTGTACCAGCGATAACTTGTCTATTATATCTCTGGATTTAATCGATGAATCGATCAAATCCTCAACATTAAATGAATTGATTTTTTCTTTCAATTCACATAACAAATCATATAAATACAATGCAGACATATTTTTATCTAATCCTTGAATTAGATAATCCGACATAGGAAAATTTCCAAGATTTTCCTCAATAGAAACCGATATATCTTCAATAGAGGGCGGAAAGATTTCGTTATAAAAACATGCATGTGATTTCAAAAAATTTGTCAACCGTTCATTTTTATATAATTCTGGTCGAGTAAAGAAAAAAATTTTTTTACTCAAATGAAGTTTATATGCCCATGTAAGTATAGCTTGGAATAAATCCAAAACTTCTGGACTTCCTTTTTGAATATCATCTATATAGATATGTTCTTGTAAAAAATTTACAGATTTATTGTCAATTGAATTTTCTTTACAATAAGCAGCAATTTTATCGCAAGTTATTTTTGAACTAATTCCATCATTGATTTCCTTTAACATATCATTAAAGAGAGAATCTAAATTCAAAAATTGAAGATCCTCTATCTCAAGTTCCCAAAGACTTCCAAATTGGCAAAAAACGAATAATTTGTAACATAATAAATAATCTTTTTCTATATTGCCAGAAAAATTTAACAGGATTGAAGAAAATAGGGGAGAGATGTTATTACGAATTTGATTTAACAAATATGTCTTACCGCACCCTGCATCACCAACCACTAAAAGAAACAAATTATCCGAAGTATTAGATTTGATGAACAAATGGATGTCATTTAATAATTTGATTTGCGACTTAATATATAATTTCGGAGTGTATATATCTAATATTTTCAAATTCTCAATTACATATTTTTTTATTCCTGAATAACCCTTTATTTCTATAGTATAATTGGGTTTTGATTCGTCTACTCTAACCGGAATAAACAATGAATTATTTCCTTTATTAACTGACAAATTATTTATATCCGTGATTTCATTTGTATAATCTGGAATATGGCTAATTGATTTGTCGAGAACAAGCTCGACACTTTGTGCTTGGGAAGAGTTAAATCTAATATATAACAGGTATTCTTTGCGTAATTCCAGTGCTGATAATTTTAAATATTTATTATCCCCGCAATCATATTTATCCATAAAACATACTGTTTCAATTTTATCTTCCATGTAATGTTTCCGGGCACTCATTGTATGGAAATACTCATCCTCAATAGTAGGATTTTCAGATAACCAATGTTCTATTTCCTCACCATTTATATAATAAATTTTAAGATTATCTCTTTTTCTAGCAAAAATATCTGCACGTCTTTTATAATCATCACTGATATATGCGTTGGTAATAAACGCAATTACAACGACATGTCCATCTAACAAACTGGATACCAGCGTTGAATCCAAGTGACTTTTAGGAATGCTTTTATTTACATTAATAGAATATTTTGCCTCATACCAGTACTTTATTGTTACATTAAATGGCAATGTAGAAATTATACTTTCCCCATCTTTATTCCCGTCATTTGTCAACGATGTTTTTTCCCATTCTATATTGGGATAGTTACTTGACATATAGTCAAATGCCAAATTTTCAAATTTTGTATTATCTATTTTTTCCCACGCTATCATATGTATACCTCAAACCTGTTAATTATATTATATTTCCAACGGATAACTTAAAATTATCCATAACAATAACATATACTCTCTTACACATATACCCCTTTCCTGCATTTAATTTCAAGTACCCTTTCAATATTTGCATAATGAGATGCAGTTTTTGCATATTTCCCACGAATTTTTACGTATTTCTGCTACAATACGTTGAAAAAGGAGTTTTTTATGAAATCTACAAATGATACAATTCTGATTCAGACTTATTTAGACTACTGCAAATACAACAAGCGTTTAGATGAAAAAACCATCAAAGCCTACTCCATCGATCTTCAACATTTTCATATGGCATTTCCGGATCAGTCTATTGTTTCCCGTACCCCTCAATCAATCGAGACTTATATTTCCTCTTTACACACATTATACAAACCACGAACGGTTAAGCGGAAAATCGCTTCTATAAAAGCATTTTATCATCATTTGGAATACCGAGACATCATCTCGATAACCCCATTCTCCAAACTGCAGACCAGATTCCGCGAACCACTGATTCTGCCGAAGACAATTCCTCTCCATACTATTGAACAGCTTCTCACAGAAATATACACACAGCATGGCAACGCCGTCACCCCTTATCAGCAAATGCACACGCTACGTGATGCCGCAATCATCGAATTGCTCTTTATGACAGGAATCCGAATATCCGAGCTTTGTTCTCTGAGCAATAACAGCATTAACCTGCATACCGGAACAATACTGATCTACGGAAAAGGGGATAAGGAACGACGCCTGCAAATCACGAATGCAAACGTCCTATCTATACTAAAAAAATACAAATCCAATGTTCCGTTCTGCCCCGATCCATACGCTCCATTCTTTATTAATCAGAACGGAACACCTATCTCCGATCAATCGATCCGCCGTATGCTCCGCAGATATTGTAATCTTGCAAATATCAATCTGCACATTACACCTCATATGTTCCGGCATACGTTTGCAACCAGCCTCTTAGACGCCGACGTAGACATTCGATACATTCAGGAAATGCTGGGGCATAGCTCTATCACAACAACCGAGATCTACACACATGTCTCCACAGCAAAACAGACAGATATCCTTACAAATAAACATCCAAGGAAAGATTTTCGGTTGGTTTGATAGTGTATATTAGGACATTTTTTCATGTTCAACGTATCACTTTCGACGGCAAAAACTTATTAGATCTATTACCCCAACGGTCAAAACGTACTCTTAACGTCCGAACTGTTATCCAAACTGTTCGGACGCTAAGAAATTCTTTATTTTTTTCTTCCTTATACTCTATCTATCGAAAAGGATATATCAATTTCTTCCGAAACCTTTCGTAATGCGGTTAACTGCCCAAGAAAAAAAGCAAAACTATCATTGTCTTCCCGCGTGATTTCAAACTGCATCCTTTCCCTTGTCGGCACCGAATAAGAATACAACTCAATTTTTATTGAAGCATTTTGAGAATCTTCATCGGTAACTATTAAGCTAAATGGTGGTACATTTTCCGTCAATCTAATTGAAATCTTAGACGCATACTCTTGTTTCAACCTTAAAAAACGCTGAAGTGATTCCAAAATCTTACGGCTATATTTCTGATAATCACTCGTCTCATATACTACATTATCGCACAACAGGTTGGCCGCATTCGAATAAGGTCTAACCATTATAATCTCCAATTCGCATCCATTTTTTAATTTGTTTTCAAAAAATGCATAGTACTCATCAGATACTCTATATAAAGACCCTCCCGTAATCACTATCTTTTCTGCTAAAGAAAGTCTTGTTTCTAAAGGGCTTAGTTCTTTTCGCGTAAAAGCAAGTTCATCTAAACCAACACCTTTATTTTTAATTAATGATTGAATATTTTCAATACCTTTTGTTATCTTAGATAATTTAAAATATTTTTCACTTGTAATTGCAGTTGCAATTAACCCAAGTAAGCCAATTATCCATAACAACAGTGTATTATTAGAGTACATAATTATTTGACTTTTTATAATAATAAAGGTACTAGCTATTATTGTAGATAACAAAGTAATATGCTCAAGTAATATAATTAATACTATTTTCATAACACGTTTAACTTTTTTCATCATTATGTATGCCATCCTTTTTCCCTATTATTGCAACCCACTTTTTCCTTCGATCTCTTTCATACGTATATAATTTTTCTACGATAGAAAAATTATTTTCACTAATAAATCGTTCAAAATCTTCTTCTCGCCAATATCTTCGAAATCTAAGAATTTGTTTAGAATAATCTTTTTTCTTCGAAAAGCCTTCCTGCGAAATTGAATGACATGTTGTATTAACAAAAATAAATCCATCATATTTAAGCCATTTCCATACGTTTTTCAGCAACGTCGTCGCATCTTCAACTGGAAACAAATGAATCAGTGCTCCCATATAAATCAAATCAAACTGTTCTGGCATAAAATTTATATCAGCTATATCTCCGTTTATTATAATACTGTTTGGTGACTGAATTCGGCATAGGTGAGTCATTTCCTGAGATAATTCCACTCCTATTGTCCTACACCCATTGTCCTCAAAATATTTCAAAATTTGCCCAGCTCCAGGTCCAATTTCCAACACGTTCAAGCAATCCCTTTTTGAAACCTTTTGTAGCAATGAACCTCCCAAATATTCTGCACTTTCAGAATATTCACTCAAATTATCTCTTCGAAATGCATACTCCTTAGCAAGAGCATCATATACAGCTTTGTTGATTTGAACATAATCTTTCATTTTCTGTTCCTCTTATGCATTTAACTACTAAAGATCCGTTTGAAAACATAATCACCATCATCTGTTTCCCCACATTTTGCATACCCACATCTGGAAATAAACTTTTGCATAGAATTTACTTTCGGATTAACTGTCATATAAACTCCACTTAAGGAATTAACAAACGCATAATTCTCTACCGCGTCTACTAGTTTCTTTCCGTAACCGTTGCTTCTATACCATGGTAAAACATATAAAAAACATAATTTAATCAAAAAATGATATTTGTCACTTACTTTTACAACGGCACATCCTGCATTTATTTGAGATTCTTGAACAAGGAAACATACTCTATGCTCACATATGCACTTCTCTACCCACTCACAATGTTTCGGATAAATATTTATAACTTCTCTTGGTAAACAAATCTCTCTATATGATCCATTTAATTTTGTACAAATTACCAATGTTCTCCCATTCCTTCCCTCAAAACAATAGCTATTCATTAGTCCATACCAACATATGAAAATATTCCTTATGTCGCAATTAATTATTTTTCTTACTAATATAAATAAATCCTTGCTTACCACTCGCACGAATCGTTGCATCCTTTTTGATTTTTACATTTCTCGGCGTAAAAACCACCGTCCTAATATCTTTATCATTCGTATTCTGAGAATCTAATGTACAATTATATACTTTATATCCTAGAAATCCTGCAACCGGATTCATATACTCCATACTATTGCTGATATAAATATAACCCACAATCAGCATAACGCACACAAGCACAACGCAATCCAAAATATTGCTTAAAGATAACCCCATACAAGACAACAAATAAATAGATATGTAGTTAAAATAACAATTTCCTGTTTCATCTGATACTTCCACAACCTTATAACTTTTCAAGCTTGGATTCCTTTTAAGCATAGTAAGCAAATATATTACCGATATAACACTTATGATCAGAAGTATTAGTGCCGCCCAATCATCGCATTCATCAAACCAAACCGTCGATTTTATTTTATGCCTGACATCCAGAAAACGCCCACCATCGGTAATTCTTTCAAAAATATTTTTTATAACCAACAATACATAAAGCGGAACATACGATGATACAAATAACATAATTTTTCTCAGCAATGCCATTCCCTCTATTCATACTTTTCTATTGCCTTCGCCAACATTCTTCGATCAGTCAGCTCACTTATAACATAACAATCTAAAAGGAGATTCAAAATTTCATTCACATATTCTTTCTTATAAATAATTTTACCATCTGCATCGATCTCAAATTTAAGTCCACGTTCCTTTTTTAAGTTGCTCAGTTTTTCCTTGTTATTTTTAACATTCTTAAACCCTTCCGCCAATACAGCCTTTGTCAATCTTGCCGTATACCTGCCATCCGCCTTACAATCCTCAACAAATGCTTTTGCATCATCAAGCAATGCAGACGCTACGATCTCTTTTTCATGGTCATCTAATACCTTGCAATAAACATCCTTAAATTTCATCATGGAATTAAATGAATTCCGGTTAAGAATATAAAAATTACCATCTAAATTAAATGCTTCTGCATTTGATCCAATGATTAACATCGGTTTATGAATTGCTTTGGCCTCCTGACCATTAAAAACATAACGTTTCAACCCTCTTTGGCTGAACTTTGCAGGCTCTTTCATATATTTTTTCAAGATTGTCATTGTTGGTCGCAACTCATCTTGATCCCCATTATCACTAAGCTGCATTACCAAAAGATCCAATTTATTAAAGTCTGTATCTGCATTAATTTCATTATCTTCCGAATAATCCAATGTAATGTCATTTTTCAATTCCTGATAATGAATAACCTGTGCTTCTTCAATTACCTGAATTGTTTCATCCGTAGACACTTCCAAATCATATTTGTCGATCGTTCGTTTTTTCGTAATATCATATATATTTGTTAACGTAGCATCTACCATTTCAATAATATCTGCATCACAACACCGAAACATCCATGTCTTATATATGTTCTTTTTACTTTCCGTTTTTCTCGCAAACATAAGATCAACCTGAATTATATTTTTCTTCAGCCCCTCTTGATAATATTGTATAACCTCTTGCAATTCTGAAATTTTCAAAGCCAACGCAATCAACTCCTCATCCGTACATAATAGAACCTTCTCTGCAGGTTTCAATAATTTATGTAACCGTTTCCCCCTTCTTTTTCAACTATCCTGTCAATATTTGTATGATAAAATGCAGTTTTTGTTTTGAAATTAACATTTAGGAAACCGACAAATAAATTTCTGTTATTATTTCTTCTTCCAGAGTCCCCAAAATATATTAAGCCCCAGAATATAAAATCTAGGGCTTAATGCTTTTCATCTCTTTATCTTACAAACATAATTCAGCAAATCAGCAAACTACTTTCTGCAAAATATTATTCTTCTTTACTTTTTTCAAACTCGTACCATTCCTCTAAAACATCATCTGCCATTTTATCTTTATCATTGCTATATATTATATCATAGCTATAATCTGCATTTAATGAATTAGCCACAACATCATATATTAACTTAATCTGCGTTGGCATTTCTCTTTGATGTTCTTCACACAACTTCCTAAGAGCCACCATATCTTCATTAAGAATCGCCATAACGTCTCGTTGTCTGGGTATTGAAACATCATATTCTTCCTGCCCATCTACAATAACGTCATTTAGTCTGCTTTTTTTCACAACTTTGCCATTTACCTTATAAAAGAAATTACAGGATTGCACCCCTCCTTCAAAAGAACAGTAAATATAAATCTTCTCTGCTCTGTCTTCCACATATTCCATGCAAATTTCTACCATATCCGTTTGCAATTCTGAAAAATAATCTTCAAACACTTTTCCCATTTCGTTTCCTCGCTTCTTCTCCTAAACATAATTTATTTTCATAATGCCTCTATCTCTATTGGTAATTCTGACTCTTGACTATCCTCTAAAGCATGTTTAAACACTGTTAAAAAATCTTCGCCATCACTTGTCACAAAATAATTTGACAAGTCGGTTATATCCTTACTAATATTATTACCCCATGGCGGCTGCTTCTTAATATCATCTATGTCCCAAACTACCTTATCTGGCGATATTTTTCCTAACTCTTCTTCAATTGTATTCAGCTCTATTAACGCTTTACCCACATTTTCACTATCAAGACTTCCTTGATACAATTTGTTCATTATCAGCGGAAATCTACTTCCCCAACTACCATTCTCTAAATTTACAGCAACTGTTGAAAAAAAACAGTGTAAAAAATCGCCACTACCTATTTGATACCAGAAAAATCCAACTTTAAATCCAACTGCCATATCATATGCTCCTTTACTATTTCCTAAATCTCACTTCTATTCCATTATTTGTTCTGCTCCTTGTCTAATTTCATCTCAATTCTCCTCCGAAACATAGTATTATTAATGAACATTTTTTTGTTCTAATATCATTGAATTAATCCCCTTAAATATGGCATGCATGTTTTATTACTGTCTTCACCTAATTGCTTCGCAACAGTCATGATGGTTAATTAATAGGTCTCCGAAATTGTAGTATGTCGAAAGTCCGAAAGTATAACCTAATAAATATCAAATTTTTTGCAAACTATTAACAATTCAATAGGATACATATTTATTTTAAATTCCATATATTTTTTTTGACATAACTCTATCTCTTTTAATTCTACATCTTGCATAAAATACGGAATCTGTTGGCGTGTAAGTTCTTTCGACGGTCTGTCTTTTGGGAATTCAACTGCATGCTCAATTTTCACTTTATAACACTCTGAAAAAAAATATGTGACATTCTTTTCATCATCCTCAAACACTACTTTTACTTCATCTCCAAAGTAATTACATTCTAACGACTTAACTCTTGAATCCCAATAATAGCTATCTTCGATTTTCTTTAATAATTCTTGTATCATCGTACTCTCCTAATTTTTATACGGTATATGCCCACTAGGACTTTTTCTATCTACAATATTTCCCAAACCATCTAACAAATTTCCGGTGCTTTACCCGGTCTCCCCGAAGATGCTTCTGCAAGATCACTTAGATAACCTCTACTTTTTTGTTTCAAACTTTAACCTATCTACAAAATCGTTCTATACGGTAACGTTTCCGCGAATTCCAACGGTGTTTTTTCCATCCATTTTTATGATTGACTAAAATTGTTTCTGCGTTAACTAAATCTGATATAAGCCTGCCTGTGAGAAAATTTTTTTGCCTATACTTGTCTCCCAATCGCTAAATCTGCTTCTTTTTGCATTTTTATGGTGACTGGTCCCATATATTGTTTGGCAATCTCTAAAATTGCTTTATCATCTCCTCGCTTTTCTAAAACAGTAACGATAATACATTTATTAAATGAAAATCATCACTATTTAATATTTCTTCAAAATATCCAAATATGTTTTCTAATAGCTTTTCTTCCCTATTTACGCTTAATAAGTTTAAAATTAAAGGCATAAAAATTTCTTCTATCACAACTGTTTCCAATAACTCACCATATTCCTTGATGCTTTCATTATATGCGTCCTTTGTTGAAGGAAGCATTTCTTGCATTTTAGCAAAAAACGTTGCTGACTTTTCACTCATAATTTTTACTCCTGCTTATTTATAGGTAATATATCTTGTAGCATCTTCTGGTGACATTCCATCAGCAAAATTCGAATATCTCTGTGTTGATGAGCCGCCCTTTCTACCACTCTCCCCGCCTATTTCCGGTGCTTTGCCGGGGTTCCCTGATGGCAAATCTTCCAATGAACCAAGCACCCCATTAAATTCAGAAACATACTCAGCCAAACATACTAAATCTGATGCAATCGTACTTCCATATAAAATTTTATAATATGCATCCTCACCTAAACATGCTTTTATTTACGGTTTCCTTCTCAAGAATATCATCTGCACTTATATATCTACCAATAAAGCAACTTTCTTATTTCATCAGATGCTCTTAATAATCTTTTCCATTCTTCAAATGTTCTTACCGCTTCGGCACTAAGTAACTCTACGTTTTTTTCTAATTGCATGAATGAATTTCTTAACACTATGCTTTTTTCTAGTATATCATCATCAATCATACCTTCATCCAAAAATAGATTTAATGTATCTTCATGCAGGAAACTAATAACATCTATCAAAAATTCTTCAAACAAATTATGTTTAATTGTATCATCACTCTCTGTCAACAAATAACTCCCACATTCTTGAATTGTTTTTTTAAAGTTTTGATATCTTTCTTCCAATGAAATCATCTCGTCACCTCTTGCCTGATTGAGTCCGAAAATATATTAATTTAATCTGCGTTGGCATTTCTCTTTGAAGTTCTTCACACAACTTCCTAAGAGCCACCATATCTTCATTAAGAATCGCCATAACGTCTCGTTGTCTGGGTATTGAAACATCATATGCTTCCTGCCCATCTACAATAACGTCATTTAGTCTGTTTTTTTACAACTTTGCCATTTACCTTATAGAAGAAATTACAGGATTGCACCCCGCCTTCAAAAGAACAGTAAATATAAATCTTCTCTGCTCTGTCTTCCACATATTCTAAGCAAATTTCCACCATATCAGTTTTTGTAGAACTGATATGTAAGGGCCTCTTGTCAAGAACAAATCAAATATCGTTAATTTAGATAAATTTATTATCCGTTAACGTTTTCTCAATCAACTGGATTCTCTTCTCCTCACACATATCCTCCCATGCTTCATGTGTCACATTTGGCACATCAATATAAAGAAGTTTTTCTGGTTCAGCCATTAAATCTTCGAAATCATCTGTAGCACAATATATGCATTTTTTGTGACTCATTTCAAAATCAACATCACTTCCTTGTATCTTATCACATGCTACCACAAACACATGATTAATTATATTTTGTAACTCGCTATCCGAAATCTTTTTTTTAGACGAATCCAAAAAGGCTTTCACTTTATCTATGAATTCTCTGTAAATACCATCTTGCAATAGGTTAATATATGCATACTTCATGCCGTTATCATACAATACCAATCTTTCGCCATACGAAAAATCTGATAAATAAAAGAATTCATTTTTTCTCTTGCAATTGGTACATTTAACCACTTCTCTTCTTACTTTTATTTTCACACTGACCGCCTCCTAGTCTATTGGCATAACATTTCTCGGTAATAGAATATTTTCAAAGTCATTGTAAATAACATAATTTATCCCACCGCCTCGATATGATTGAAACTTAATGACATTGTAGCCCTCGGTTCGTGCAATTTCCCCAATGTTTTGACACGCCCTTGTAGATGTTAAATTCTGAACATATCCCCATTCTGAAGCTATTTGTGGATTAGTTAAGTCTAATACTTTCTGCCCACTCAAATTCATATCATAACTAATTGCATATTTTGCAATATTACCATGTTCAGATAACTCCGCAACAATTGTATCAGCATCTGTTCCAACATAAAAGCCCCCTCCAAACCTACTTTCAGGATTAAAATATTTCGGATTAATACCATCTAATACACTTTGTGCTTGATTTGCATTTCCAACTGCATGTTGAACTGAAAAATTACCCCTCTCCCCGCTCATTTCCGGTGCTGTACCCGGTCTTCCTGAAGGTAAATTATCCAATGAACCGGGAACCGCATTAAGTTCAGAAACAAGCCCAGCTAAACATACTAAATCTGATGCAATTGTACTTCCATACAAAATTTTATAATATGCATCCTCACCTAAACATTCTTTTATTTTATTTACGTTTTCCTTCTCAAGAATATCATCTGCACTTATATATCTACCAATAAAGCAGCTTTCTTATTTCATCAGATGCGCTTAATAATCTTTTCCATTCTTCAAATGTTCTTAACGCTTCGGCACTAAGTAACTCTACGTTTTTTTCTAATTGCATGAATGAATTTCTTAACGCCATGCTTTTTTCTAGTATATCATCACTCTCTGTCAACAAATAACTCCCACATTCTTGAATTGTTTTTTAAAGTTTTGATATCTTTCTTCCAATGAAATCATCTCGTCACCTCTTGCCTGATTGAGTCCGAAAATATATTAAGCTCCAGATTTTTATAGTCTGGAGCTTAATACTTTTCAGATCTTTATTGATTCATGCAAAATATTATTCTTCTTTACTTTTTTCAGACTCAAACCATTCCTCCAAAATGTCATCTGCCATCTTATTTTTATGATTGCTATATATTATATCATATCTATAATCCGCATCTAATGAATTCGCTGAAACATCATATATTAATTTAATCTGCGTTGGCATTTCTCTTTGATGCTCTTCACACAACTTCCTAAGAGCCACCATATCTTCATTAAGAATCGCCATAACGTCTCGTTGTCTGGGTATTGAAACATCATATTCTTCCTGCCCATCTACAATAACGTCATTTAGTCTGCTTTTTTTCACAACTTTGCCATTTACCTTATAAAAGAAATTACAGGATTGCACCCCTCCTTCAAAAGAACAGTAAATATAAATCTTCTCTGCTCTGTCTTCCACATATTCCAGACAAATATCCACCATATCCGTTTGTATTTCTGAAAAATGATTTTCAAATATTTTTCCCATTTTCTTTCCTCTCTTTAACGAACATTTTTTGTTCTAATATCATTGAATTAATCCCCTTAAATATGGCATCCTTTGACATCCCTTCTGCAAAATGAGACTTTTAAGTATTACTCGGATACTATTTTTCATTATGTATCAGAAAATATACTTCATCCTTAAGCCAATGTTTGTTCTTTTCATAAAGATAGTTATAATTCGCATCTGTATAATATTCCACTGGAGATATGCTATTATCTTTACCTTGAATAATATGTGGCGAATCAGCAGTACATCCTAATTCAAGCCATAGTTCCGTTAGTCCCATTAAGCCATCAATACAATTTGTATTTTTATCTTTTAGGAATTTATTAACTCGAGCAGCTCTTAACTTTCTATCCTCTAAATCATCTGGATTTTTTTCTTCTTTAGCCAGCTCATAAAGAGTATCCATAACATCCTCTAGATCATAGTCACTAGAACCTGCCAACTCACATATTTCAATTCTATCATCTCCTTTTTCCAGTTGTTCTTTCGCATATTCTATTATTTCATTTATAGAAATTTGCTTTTCTAATAATCCTCTATATAACAATTTCCAGGTTATATTTAACTTAAGTTCTTTAATATCTGCTATTTTTATCATGGTTTTATTGGCACTCCATTCATCGCTCCATTTTGAATAAACATTCTGTGTGTTACTTTTCCATCTTGAATAATCCACTCAAATCTTCCTTCTACTCCATTTAATGAACCCTCTAGCTGATACAATGTTGCATCATTCAATGTAGTTTTTGTTGCATATCCAGCATAATTATCAACTAAATCATTAAAGCCGTGCGCTTGAGCTGTCGCAGGAAATTCTTTTATAATTTGAGGTTTACCCGTTTTTTCATTTATCTCGTAAATTGGTTTTACATCATCTACTTTCAAAGCACTTCCTGTTCTTGGACTATCTAAAATATCATTATGTATAGTCTTACTACCACTCTCCCCGCCTATTTCCGGCGCTTTACCCGGTCTCCCTGAAGGTAAATTATCCAATGAACCGGGAACCGCATTAAGCTCAGAAACAAGCCCAGCCAAACATACTAAATCTGATGCAATCGTACTTCCATATAGGATTTTATAATATGCATCTTCACCTAAACGTGCTTTTATTTTATTTACGGCTTCCTTATCAAGCTCATCTACACTTATATATATATCTTGTAAACCTTCCGCTGCTTCTGCTCCCCCAAATATCGCAGCTGTCGGACCAGTTACAAACCCAAGCACTTTGAGAAGTACCCCTGCTTTGCCGAGTGCCACGCCCAACGCACCAGCTCCACTCATCATCGCAAAAGCACCCGTAGATAATTTCTTCCACCCCTCTTCCCATCTTTTATCTATAATGTATCTTTCGCAGTTTGCCCTGCTAATTTCAGATAGATCATTAATTACATTCGTATTTTCCGTCGTATAGACAACTACGCTAAGAATACTGTTATACAGCTCCGGATTATCCGTGAACTGCAGGCTGGCTGTGTTGTTCGCTCCTGCCACAAAACCATGCGCCCATGTAGTTGCATTATACCCCTGCGGCATCAGTCCGGTCAAATATGTCAGCGAACTTTCTGTAAGATTCTGCAATAGCACCAGTTCATTTGCATCAAAGCACGCCTCCGTATCAAGAAGCTTTTGTCGGTATTTCTTTTCTTTGGCTTCAAATTCTTCGATACGGGTAAATGCATTTTCGAAACAAGGCATGGTCACATCTGTGAATCCGCACACCCGATAATACATTTCTTTGACAATATCAAGCTCATCATCCATCCACAAATACGAGTTTCGATAAGCATTCAATACCTCACTGATCGTATCTTCATTGATTACGGCATATGCATCCGAATCTATCTTGGCATACGCCCCCTGATACACCATCAGTATCTGCATAAAAGCCATATTAACGGCATCTGCGATTGCCTGTATACTGCTTGCAAATCCGGTTATGTAATTCCGCATAGACACGACAGTTGCCCCAGACTGATTATCAAGCAATGCTGCAAAATGATTCACTGCCGTTGTCACATCCGTTATACTCGCCTGCAGCGCAGCAGCCTCACTTATCACATGGTTTGTAAAACCAAATATATCATAAATATCTGCTGTAAGTCCCATAGTTCCCCCTATTTATTCATATCCTCCGCCGCTTGCGCATCTACGCCCAAAAGTGCTGTATATGCATTCGTTACGCTCTGTGTCACCAACATCATGATGTCTTTCATACTATCAGATAGTTTATCCAACATTTCTAATTGTTCCTGTAATGCTTGATAGGATGGAAGACTGGTAACACCTTCCTGTTTATACTCTGTATTGACTTTATGTATATCTCCGATTGCATCTGTAACCTCCTTCATTCCCAACTGCAACGTATCTAAATCAACATGTAAACTTCCCATGATAGCTCCTCCTACAGTTTTTTTCGTAAATCTTTGTTCGCACTTACGAGCGTGTCTATCTCGTTTTGATATGTTCTTATTTGTTGATTCAAGGTTTCTATCTCTCCTTCTAACCATGTTCTTTTTTCCCGCATCTGCGTCTGCATATCTTCTACCTGTGTCTGACAGTTTTCTACGTCGGTATCTATATGTCCAAACTCAAGATCCGCATAATTATATTCACTGCCCCACCATTGATGTATTTCTCCCGTATATGTGCAGATTACATGATTATAATAGGTTTGAATTCCTTCTATATTTTGTATAACGGTACTCAGATTTCCAATTGCAGAACGCAGATCATCATACTCATCCTCATACCTTGCGATTAAAGTTCTGACTCCGCTCATTTGAACCTCACAGCGCTGAATTGCTCTGCGATTATCCAATATTTCCTGTTGAATCTGCTGCTTTTCTTTAGATTTTTGTGCCATTTCCATCTCTATCCTTTCTGTACAACCCGAACTCTCTCGATTTTATCGCCCTGTATCACATACGCATCATTTACATCCAGTTCTTTCTTGAATGTACGGGCAACTCCCATTGATATATCTGTCACTTTAATGCTCTTGATATTCTCAAATACAATAAACTGTTTTGTATCACGCACCTGCTTCAAAAGCTCGCCTGCCGAGAAGGAAATCATAGCATTTTCAACATCCGTCAACAGGAAACATCCTTTCCCTGACTTAAATGCCATACTTATCTGCCTGTATAGATCTACCATCGCTTTGTCCGTTCCGATCTGCTTCATTATCTCTGACGAATTGACTACGATTATCTGCAGACTCGCTGGTGTTTCCTGTGCCTGAAGCTTCTGCCCTGCTATATTCAACAGCTCCGCTGCACCCTCTGTTGTCTGCGTATATCCACACACATCTGACTCAAACCTCTTATACTCACCTGCTGTATCATCCATGAGATACACATCCACAGGTGCTTTGTCCTGATTCCTGAGAACCCTGTCAAGCAAATACTCTACATATTGGTGTTTGCTGCTGTCTTTTGCTCCAACAAAAGCCTGAAGTGGTGTCTGCCCCAAATCTAATGTCCGTCTGCCTATCGTCTCAAACTCCATGCCGAGCGGAATTTCATATGACTTATAGCTCGTTCCAAACTGCTTCGTCATATATGCTTCGGTTACCTTCTGTGGTATCTCCGGAATTCCCGGTACATACATATCACCATACTGATCATGAATCTGATCAATAAACGCCTTCATAAGCGTAATCTTCTCAAACTCTTTTTCTGCTGCAAAAGCCAGATAATACTGTATCTCATAATACATTTTATCTGCCTCAACAAGTCCTCTTCCCGCAATATCATGCAGCTTCTTGCGGCATGCCTCAAAGACCACGCCATAATCGCTGGAATCATTGCAATACAAAGCAGTTCTCTTCGAAAAGTTTGATAACAGCTTGAATCCGGCTCCTCCTGCCTGACCGGCGGTCACGACAAAAGAGATACCTGCTGCCACGCTCTCTCTGCTGATACTTATAATCTGATCCTCATAGTCCGGATAATACCCCCGAAATGCAACCCAGTTATCCAGAAAGATCACTATCTGTGGCAGCTCCGTCTGTCCGGATTCCCGATATGCACTATACGAACTCAACCCAAGCTGGGAAAAATACTTTTTTCGCACCTGCACAGTTTCCTGCATCATCTTCAGGAATCCTTTGAGACGTTCTTCATCTGTAGACGTAATAACTCCTCCGACATGATTCAATGTCTCAAAATTACGAAGAATCATAGATGCAAAGTCCAAAATATACATCTGGACATCCTTTGGAGAATAACGCATTGCCAGCCCACAGATCATTGTCTGTAACAGATTCGTCTTTCCAGACTGCGCAGATCCCAATATATAGAAATTATTCTGCGAGATGTTCCACGTTTCCACATACTGCCGCTGTCTTGACGGATCATCCACCACGCCCACAGGAACAACAATATCGGTTCCCGTGTAAGAAAAGCCATCCAACGTAAATGGCAATTTCTCTGGTAAAGCAGGAAGGCAGATGTTCGGTAATCTGGATATTCCCTTTTTCTCACAAAATTCATTCACATAATTAACGATTGCCTTCAACTGCGTCTCTCCTGCATCGTCCTCGTTTGGCTTTTGCTCATACAAAACAGATCTTTTTCCTGACAATGCAACACTTGTCAACGCAAACTTCTTCTGTGCAGATATCCCATCTGTTTTTGCAGTAGCCCCGCTATATGCTGACTGGAACAACTGAAAAATCTCATTATTTCCCACCTGCAGATATGCCCTGCCCGGTTCCTTGATTTCTGCCGCCAATGGTGATTTCAATACTTCATTACTGTCATTCTTATTCTGCACTTTGAGACACAGTTTGAATTTCGAATTACTCCATATCTGATCACTTACTACGCCCGAAGGCTTCTGTGTTGCAAGAATCAGATGTACACCCAGACTTCGTCCGATTCGTGCAGCTGATATCAGTTCTTTCATAAATTCCGGCTGTTCACTCTTCAACTCGGCAAACTCATCTACAATCAAAATCAGATGTGGAAGAGGGATTTTGGCCTTTCCATCTTTATATGCCTTAATATAATCATCGATATGATTTACCTCTAATTTCGCAAAAAGCTCCTGCCGCTTGACAAGCTCTGCCTTGATTGATAACAGCGACCGCTCAATTTCATTACCATCTATATTGGTGATTGCACCATTCAGATGTGGCAGATCCTTAAACTGATTTACCATTCCTCCTCCCTTAAAATCGATGATGATAAACCCAACCTCATATGGATGAAACAAGGTCGCCATGGACAAAATATATGTCTGCAGGATCTCAGATTTTCCCGATCCGGTAGTTCCTGCTACCAACCCATGCGGTCCATGGTACTTCTCATGCAGATCCAAATATACGATTTCATCCCCGCTCTTAACTCCAATCGGAGCCGCCATTGTCTTGTATATTTTCGAGTTTGACCAGCGGCTTTCCAGATCCAGATCATACGGACTCATAATATGTAACAGCTGAAATAATGTTATGTTTTTTGTGAGTGTATTCTCCAGATTCACGTCATCGACATACACACATGCCAGTTTCTTTGCCGCGATCTCCGCGCGTTCACGTGACACATATTCATATTCAAACGTCTGTATCTGATCCCCATTGTCCGTATCCTGAATATATCCTTTGTAGAAGTCTTCCTCCAGAAAGATCCTGCTTGTACACGCAGAATTCAGGAACTCCTCATACTCCTCAAAAAACACAAAATGAAAGCCGAGATCTTTTGCTTTCTCTATGTAACCGGACACCGGATGATTGCGAAGCATAGCTGACCGGAATACCAGCACAACATACTCCTGCATCTGTTCCGTCACTCCACCCATTGATTCTCGACGGGAAAGTTCAGAATACAGAAATTCCAACGTGCTTTTTGCACTTTCGCCATCATACATAAAATTGCGCAATTTATTTTGCTCATTGTAGGTGATTGGCAGCCATCTCGCCCATGAGAACAAGGGAACATCTACTTTATCCATAATCAAAAACAGCTTGATATCCTTATAAAAATGCGAAGCTGCAAATCCTATGATCAGATTTTTCTCCATCTGATACAACTTTGTCCGGCTTCCAATGAAACCAACCGCATTCGCGGTCTTCAGGTCGAGGCATACCGGCATCGCATCAATAAACTCATATTTATCATGCATGGTTTTCGGAAAATCCTTCAGCGTATCTTCCGTGTCCACATACTCTTCTTTTTTATAATCAACCGGACAGCACGACCGCACAACACCCTTTCCGAGACAGACCTTGAGAAAGTCTTCATCCTCGCGTTTTCTTTCAAAAAGCCGATTGTCAAAATTCTCAATAAACGTCATATAATTGTTCAGCGATGGATTCATATACTCTGCGACCGTTTTCTCCCGCTCCCGCAAATGTATAATCTCATCCTCCCGATTCGTCAGATATTCCAGATATATCTTTTTTCTTCGTTCTTCTTTTTCCTGTCTTTTATTTCGTTCCTTTACAAAATTCAAGACTGTAACAGTTGTACTCACTGACATTGTTGCCGCAAAATAGATGACATACATGCCTCCACCGCCCATCATTCCGCGGAGTCCAACCATCATCAACATATTTACCAGCATCGGCATAACAGACATCAAAAAGTTCTGCTGTTCCGACTCGTCCTTGTTGTTCGGCTCCAGCACTTCAATCGTCTGATCCGGCATCGAGAACTGCTGTCGGACATTTTTTATAAACTTCGGATATTCATAATGATTTTTCTGATACTGAACAATCTCCACTTTTCTCTTCGTTATAAGCTTTGCTTTTCTCGTTGTATATATCATTCCGTCACAGATACAGAACGAATATCCCTTGATCGACAAAAACTCTCCATCCCGCACATGACAGGTATTGGCGCGTGGCATAAATCCATTTACCTCAATACCAATTGTGTTCGAGACAAATTCCGCATCGTATCCATCGATTACTTTATACAGTTTTACACAATCTTCATGTGTGTAGGGATCATCGATTCGAATTGTGCACTCTACTTGTCCACCAATAGAAAATTCAGAAATATTTTTGCAGTCAATCTGAAGATCGTAATCATCACCGACTGCATCGAAACATGCGAGAAAATCAATGCTGAATACCTCCGTTCCGGTATAATCATAGCACAGAGATAAATGATCGCCTGTCTCCAGCTTTCTCACATATTCTTTCAGATTGAAATCTTTGGTCAGATATACGGTATCATTACAACTGATAATATATTCCCCATCTGCCTGCCGATCAATTCGAAAAATAAAGCCTGTCATAAAGCGATCTTTTCGAAACGCAATCTGACATGCTTTATCTGTTCCTATCGTAATACTTCCGGCAAATGAATCATCAAAATCCACTTCCTTATACATGTTATTTCCATATATCACTAATTTATGTTTCATTTGTACCCCCTGCTTTTATCTGTCAAAATGTATAATCGTACCATTGCGCAATCCGAACGATTCCAGCAACCGGTCTCCACGCAACAGCGTTCTTGGATCTTCCGTACACATATAACATTCCGCCACATTCGACATATCAATCCCAAGATTTAATCCTTTATTTAACCCATAGATCAATTCGTTGGCTGATATATCAAGCGGAATCTCCATATCCAGCCATGTATTTCTTTTTTTATGATGAAATTCCACAATCACTGTATTTTCCATATTCAACACTCCCCTTATTTGGAACATCTATTCCATGCACAATATAGTTCTGTCAAACAACTGTGAATTTTTCGTCATTTCCAGATCAAGCGGCGCATTATACTCTTCGATAAATTCACTGAACTCATATTTCTGCAGAAGCTGTGCGCCAGAGAGAAAATCCGGTTGATTATATTTGTAACGGTTACACAAAATCAAAATATTCCTGTCAAAATCCAGCATATTGGAAAGCAACGCTTCCAGCTTTCCTACCGCGATCTTATCCTGCGTTGTCAAGAGTACTTTCCAATCACAATTCTTCAGGAAAACCAGTTTGTCTGCCTCCAGCTCGGAAGATAACTCCACTACAATATAGTCATAGATATTTTTGTCTCGCAGATAATCTACAATCTGGGAATATACGGAAAACTTCATCTGATAAGAAACCGGAAGATTCTTGAATGGCGGCAAAAAATCAAATCCTTCATTTTTGATTTCGTCCTGTATAATTTTTAAAGCATTTTTTATATTGATTGAACATTGATAACAAAATGCGGTTCCAAGCACGCTTGTATCATTTATATAATATGTAAAATCCTGATATGGAACGGTACTGATATAGATTACACGTTCCCCTTTTTTCATCAGTTTATGCGCCAGCGTCAATGCAGTAATCGTCTTTCCTGTTCCCCCGGATGCTGAGAACACGCCAACTACCTTTGTCCCCTTTCCCGAATCTGTCTCTGTAATCAGACCGGAATCGATCTTCTCCAGCATACGTTTTACACTGTAATACTTATATATGTAGGCTGGATTCTCTGCATCCATCTCGTCTTCTGTCAAATAGTAAATGCTTGTCTTCGAAAAAGCCTCTGGATGCGGTAACATAATCCCATAAGGAAGTATCAGAACGTCGATCTTCTTCGGTCGCTCCAGAAATGCTTCCAGACAGCCTGCATCTGTTATAAATTCAATGCTTGCCCGTTCCTCTGTAAGCTTTGCAAGCTTAAACTCAATCGTTGCCACGTATTCCTCGTCGAATGCCGCGAATACAATACTTTTCTTTATCATATCTGCCCCCCTGTTATGACACTGTAACCTTAAACTCTACATCCGCCAAAACCAGACTGTCTCCATCTTTCAGGTAATATTTCTGATCTGGTTCCAACGTATAGCCGTTGACGCTCGTTCCATTTGTACTCTCCAAATCCTGAATCATATAACTGCCATTTTCCCTGACAATCCTACAATGATTTCGACTGACTTTCGTGGAATTTGCAATCGTCCCGTCTGCTTCCTTTGATTTTCCTATGAGGAATTCCGGCTTATCAACAATAAATATCAGATTTCCTTCGGAGCCGTTATGTTCTAATAGTAACGTTTTATCTGAACCTGTATTCTCCATCGTATGTTCAACTGCCTGAATTCCGAAATCATAAGAGATAAGTGCATGCAATACCTCTGCATCTGTCTTCGTCTGATCCATTACCACATAATACAGCTCCGTCTGTCTGTCAGGCATATTTACAAATATCTGATTGAAGATCATGAGCATTGTATTCCGAAATGAATAACTCCATGTGCATGCATCATGCAAATCACATTCATAATTAATGGGGAGAATGACTGCCTTGATTTCTTTGTTTTTTCCATCGTAATATAGCCGTTCAAGCTTTATGTCTACAGCCTTCATCTCCAGGAAATCATTGTCATCCATTCTCTTTAACATCTGCAAAAAATGAATGCATGCTGTCACAAGTTCTGCGCTGCTGATTTCTTCCATCGCTTCCGTGAACCGACGGTATCCCTCTACACCATACAGCAACTGTACCCTCTGATTATGTAGTACCTGTACCACCGGAATGTGATGTTCTTCCAATTTATTTACAACCTTCATCCCGAGCATAAATAACGCATCCTGCGCTTCAAATGTATACGCGAGATGATCTGCATAACAACTGACTATCATCTTTTTACTGTTTACCCCTTGTACTCAAATTCTTCTTCCGCCAGACGAATGATATTACCAGGATCCAGCTTCATATAACGCCCCGGCATAACTCGTATGTCATTCACATATGTTCCATTTGTCGTATCCAGATCCTGAATATAATATCCATCTTCGAACTTCATAATACACGCGTGTTTTCGACTGATACTATGGCTGCGCGTAATACAGTAATCGACAGAATCTGCTGCGGATCCAATAATGTAACTGTTCTGGTTCACCACAAACGTCTCGCCTGTTTTATACCGGACGATCGTTGGGTATCGAACCGCTGTATCGTTGAACGGCTGACCATGCTCGTCCATATCTATACCTAACACGCTTGTTTCTCCTATCTCCTCCAGTGAAGACTGACCTGCCTCCTGCAGGCTTCTGTTCAAGGGAAGATTCTCGTGATTTGTTACAAATCCCGGCGTAATCCTTCCACTGATCTTCAACGCTTCCTTGGCCAATACCGCCTGATTCCCCTGTTCCTCTGATAATTTCTTACATCTTTTACACTGCACAGCCAACAAAATCGCCAACGTGACAACGGCGATAAAAAGTACGCCACATGCGATGGTTGCTATAATGATCACCGTCTTTACCGGCAATTCCGCTTTCTTCAGATTATCTATGCTGTCCTGCAACGTGGCAGTCGCCGCATCTACCGCATCCTGTGTATAGTTATCAACCTCCTGCGCCTGTACCTTATGGTACAACTCTGTCGCCTGATTATAAGCGTCTTCACATACCTTCCATGATTCAGGTGCATATTTATCTGCATCTAATTCCTCGTATGCCGCGATCACCTCTTCCAGTTTGGATGTGTCTACAACTATCTCCGGATTATACTGAATCCCAAGGACAGTCAGCACATCGATTACCTCGTCAATCTGAAGTGCATATGTCTCCTCCGGATTTCCCTTGTTTATCGTGCTTACAATACCAATTGCTTCCCCTTCTTCATTTAACAACGGAAATCCTCTGGTTATCGGCTGGCTTGCGGTGTATCTGTAATAATGCGCATCATTGATTTCCGACCAATCCTCAATCGTACAGTCTATCTGCTGCATATCCGCATCATATGCATGTACAACCTGTCCTTTCTTCGTCTTCGTACTATCATCGCACAATCGAATCCCCATGCAGGATGCAATCTTTGTCGACGGCTGCAATATCGCGAAATTAAGCCCTTCACTGCTATTTACTATGGATAATTCCACAATCACATCATTTTTCAGCACAAGTTCGATCACAGTATTCACCTTGTCCGGTGTCACCCCATGCGCCGCAGCCACCGCATTTTTCTCTTCTTCATTCAATATCACAGTATCGCAACAGGATATAAGATATGTACTTTCATCATCCCCTATAAAAAATGCATATCCGGTTTTAATCACATCCTTCGCGCCGCTATCCGCACAATACATCAGCCGAATCGATGCAATCCCCTTCTTCTCATCATACTTACCTGGTGCTTCTACATTCACGGCATCCGTGGCAGTTGCCTCTGCTCCCACGGGCTCTCCTTCCGGCATCTCCGCTGCCCGTACATTCCCCTGAAGCAACACGCAGACCAGAAGTATACTAATGAATGTGAAAATCGACCTTCTTCCTTTATATATGCTATGCTTTTTGTAATGTGTCATTTGTGTTCTCCTTGTTTTCTCAACACTCGCCAATTTTATAATTTTCTATTCCCCTAATCCAATTAGTCATCTTGGTTTTAAGAATTCCTCCAAATGTGTTATTGCCCGTCCATCTTTAAAAACTGGATTATTGTACTCCATATTTTAACAATATTAATTTAAATGATTAGAGATCTGTGATTTATTAGAAAATTATCGATGCTGTTCCATTAATTCCTTTTCTTTATTGATATTGCATTTTCCTTGCAAATACACTATATGTAAATAAAAATTATAATATGATGAATTTGACTTTATTCTTTCTTCATATTATTCACCTCAAAAAAGTGTGGTCATGCCATAATCAGCTTAATTTATTATTGATAAATAATTTAGTCCAATTGTTATTTTTTATGTTGGCATCATAAAACATCTTTTTATTCATAACATTCTTTCTAAATCAAATTATTTAAGATTAAGGGTTCAGTAATGTATTTAATTTGAAACCAGCTTTTCAACATCTTCCACAAAACCATCTACATCACCAACTTGATTCCCTGGTTTGTAAGATATTCCGTAGCAAACTTTATTGCTCATTCTCATTACTACAGTTCGCCCTGATTTTGTACCCACGATATCCCCATCATCATCTGTTTTATTAACGGACCAGTTGCTAATATTATGTTTATTCATACTCTCTATTACTACTTTTCTGACTGTATCGTCAGTATCCTTTACAATATCATTCGAAGTTATATTGTCTATACTATCAAAGATTGAAAATACCTTTCCAAGCCTAAAGTCGATAATTATTGTCTGACAAGTTTCGCCTTTTATATCCTCAATTATGACAAGCTCCACTTTATCTATATATTCTGGTAAAAAAATGTCTGTTGTAGCTTTAATTGAGCTGTAATCAGGAATAATCATCTTATCTTCCAATGATTTGTAATCATTTAGCAAAAACCTTGGATCACCCTCTTTGATGTTATCATATGTCAAGCCATAATAACTGACAAAGGCATCAAAATCAACGCCATCAAACTCAGATTCATCCATGTTGAATTCTCCACAAACATATTCAAGTGTCAACCTATTATCGTTATTAATATTGTTTTCTCCCATTATAATATCCTCACTTTCCTTCTTATTATCTGCATTGCTATTTTTGCAACTTACCATAAAAAAAAGAAATATGACCATTAATACCAAATATATCTTTTTTTTCACTTATACAAATCTCCTCCTGCTTTGATTACTTATAAGCCATTATTCATCATATCATTTGCCATCTGGTCATACCTATCCATGGTACTTGGCATATAATCCCTCATATCATTCATAGCCTCTGTATTGCCTGTTATTCCAAAACTGTAATAATGTGCCCACATCTCTGTAACCTGTGCATTTGTAGGCTTTCCTTCATTTTCCCCATCAGGATAGTACCAATAAGAATAGGTATCTCCCACTCCATCTCCGTCAGTATCCTTTTTACCCCAGTGTCCACGTCCATCTACAATAATATTATTGGTAATCCCTCCGTAAATATCCGAAAGACCCGCTCTTACAATTGCGGGCGATCCACTGTAATCATTAGTATATGCTCCCCCTTTTGCCAAATCGACAGCAAAACGATTCTTAACCTCATTGTATATTTTCTTTTCATATGGAGAAAGTCCTGATGTGTCTTTATTATTTTTAATTACGCTTTGCACCTTTACAACATAGCCTAATTTTGTCATAATCGGCTTGTCCTTGAGAACAGAATTGCTATTAATATAATCCATAGTCTCCGAAGCTATTCTATTGTATACATCTGAATATATAACATCAAAATTTGACCCTTCCTTATATTCTATAGAATATGCCCCGTTCTTACCAAGATTAAAGTCTATCGCATGTCCAGATTCATGAAAAAATGTTGTATATGGTCCTTTAGGATCGGTATACAGAGCTGTCCCAGAGTTAAGGTTCACTGAATTAGCCACGGCATACGGTGTACCTGGCGATCCGCCATTTGTAAAAAAAGAGCCATTTGTCAGTGTCACATTTCCAAGAGTATAGGTTCCCAAAGTATTTAGATATGTAGATCTGTAAGGTTCATCAGCTGTATATGCTAGGTACATAATATTGTATCTATCAAATTTGTTGAACGGTGCATTAGCTGAATCAAACAAATCATCAAATTTTGATGCTGCTGTCGGATCAATTAATCTGTATAAATCCACCACCAGTTCCTGTTTTACCTTCAAATCGCTTCTCTTCCCCGCAGGGCCAAAGGCTGTAACATCCCTGCCAAGGTCATTAACCTGCTGATCTATATAATTTTGCACAAGTTCATAATCACCTTCCCTGTATGCATCATATATACTAGCAAACGCGACAATATCCGGAATCGAAATCTCATCCACTAACCTATTATATTCTTCTATAGTAAGCATAAGTGGTCTGTTGCTTGATGCATATTTTCCGATTGTTACAATGTTTTTCAACCCTTCAATTGAAAAACTTAACGATTCAATCAGCATATTAAGCATATCAACTCTGGTAGTTGTCGCTTCATCAACGGCATGTACCGCTTCAAAAAGTTTCTCTATGCTATCAACAGTCATATTCTGCGCGTCAATTAGTTTTTTGTGATAATCATCTATGTCTAAGAGATAATCATTAATGTCTAAATTACTATAATGTGCTATATCAGCAAAAAAATCTATAAATTTACCAAAAAAACGATTATCGTTCTTATCTTGATCATCCTTTACATAGCCAAGAAGTTTTGCCTTCTCCGACTCAGAAAAATCTCTATGCATATTGCTCTCTCCTCAACTAGTTTTTACCTTCAATCACGGCAACATCCTCTTTATCTTCTTTCGCAAATATCACTGAAATATTATTAATCGTTCTTCCTGTCTGTTCTATTAAATCAATAAGCTTTCTATATAACCCTGATATATACGAATTAAATTCTTCCAATTTGAACGATGTACTACCAACATTAATAACCAATAGCCCGTTTATTTCTTCCAACCTATCATATATCTCTGTTTTATTTTTTTCTTCAAGTTCCGCCAATAAACCTGCATATTCAGTAAGTTTTTCAAAAGAAATATCAGTTGCTGTTGTAATACTTCCCATATTTCCTCCTGCTATTTAATATAAATCTTCATCAGCATCATCAATGTCATCAACAAAATCCTCACATACTTGTGCCACTATTTTTGTAGCTGTCTCTACCTGACCACTCAATGCCGAAGCCATCTGCTTAAAGGTTTGTAAGTTATCATGAACATTACCCTTTATAATTCCATTAATACATATATTATCAATTATAGAACAATATTCTGTTATTATTTCTTCAAAATATGCTCCAATTGAAATATATGCATCACCCATTCTTTCATAATCTGAGTCATTAACAATTAAATCTTCCATTTATTTGCCCCTCTACGTATTTATACCTGCATTATAAATTACCTTTAACACTCCTCGTCCTCCTGTTCTATCCTTTGAATTTCGTGACTACAGTAGTCTATCTTTCTCTGCAAAATTAAATTTTCCTCTTTAAGAGAGCTAATCTTTCTTTTTATATTTGTATCAATCTTATTAAAATTAGAGAAGAATGTCATCTGCAATCCGATATTAACTTGTCCACTTAATTTTTCTCCATATAAAGCAGCTCCCTTTGATTTTGCATTCTGTAATTTTAAAAATGACATGATTCTACTCGACAGATATTGCTCATCTTCAATCTTCTTGTCTTCCAAAAATCTAAGCTTATCCTTTAAAATTTGAATCATTTTTTTATTTTCCCAAATTTTTCTTTCAGATTGTTCTATCCGTCTCTGATAATATGCTTTAGAACTCATTTAACCCCCTTATAATAATATGTGATAGTTTTAGTTATAGAATAGTTTGCAAGTTCAGACTACCAACATGAATTACGGCTACTTTTATAAACTATATTATACAATTTATAGTCTTGTATTGTATGTATTAAGCTATTTTGTATCCAATACTAAAAATTTTTAAGTTACAAACTCACTCATTTTGGTGCAAAGATCTGAATGAAATAATTTATAAAATTCAAAACAGCCCTTAAATTTCTTATCAAGTACCATTTAAAGGCTGTTTTACTCTAACTAAAATAACATATCTGCAATATTTGCATCCGCTTCCGCAAAGTTTTGACATATCTGTGAAAGTTGTGTATAGAACTGATTAATCAGATCTGACAAGCTCTCAATATCCGGTCCAAGCATATTTTTGAATTCCTCTACATATGCCGTCGCAGACTCTGCCTCCATGTAACCATTGCTGACAAGAGAACCTACTGTTGTTGTCATATCTGAATACAAGTCCTCAATATTTCCTTCGTAACCCTTCATATCCCCAATTAATCCTTCAACGGCTGCATAGTCTACTCTTAATCTATCACCCATTTATTTATCCTCCCTGTACTAACTTAATTGTGTTTTCATATCATCATCCAAATTCTCGAACTGCTGGCATACACTTTCTAATTGCTGTGAAAAATCTCCCAAATTTACGTTCAGTTTTGAATAAATTGTTTTAACAATTTTCTCATATTCATCCATATACGCCTGCAATGCCTGTCCTTCCATTACTGATGGAAGAGTCTCTACCGTATTACTCAATTTACCAAGTAAATTCTCCATCTCACCTTTCTGTGTTTCAAGCTTTGCAATTACTTCGGATCGGATTTCCCCATAACGCACGTCTAAAGCCATCTTAAATACCTCCTGATTTTATGTTTTGTACTACACTTTCTACCATACTATTTCAATCAATCACATTCAATTAGCTGGTCGATTTTTGCAACATGAGATGCAGATTTTGCAAAATTAATAGTTATATCATTATTTTTTTATAAGTTATTTGACTGATAATAAATAGTTATGCGTCACTTCTCACGGAGGTATATTATGAAACCAGTATATTTTGATGATCTAGTAAACTTATGTACAGAACTTTCTACACAGGAGAATAAATTATTACCACTATGTGCTGCCGAAAATGTGATTTCTCCATTTAGCAAGATTCCTTTGGACACATTTTTGCAAGAAAAGTATATTATGGGAGGAGTAATAAATTATCAACAAGAAAGCAACTTTGTTGGTAGTAAAAATTTATATAAAATATACGAGTTACTATCTCTCCAATGCAATAAATTATATGGTTGTAAATACGCTGATGCTCGAACTTTATCGGGAGTTAATGCTGTTATGACTTTACTAATGAGTTTATTTTCTTCTGGCGATACTATTCTGATTTCTTCGGAAGAATGCGGCGGTCATGGCTCAATGCCTAAGATTTGCCATAGACTGGGAATCAATACCATAGAGATGCCTTACAGTTATGATATATGTGATTTTAATTATAAGAAAGTAAATGAAATTTTGAGAGCAGAAAAAATTAATGGTATATTAATATGTCTTTCTGATATCATAATTATGCCTCAGCTAAATAAAATTAATTTACCGGAAGATTGTGTTTTGATATTTGATGCTACTCAAATACTAGGATTGATAGCAACAAATAGTATGGAAAATCCTTTGCAATGGTTCACAGATAAACAAAAATTTATTTTAATGGGCGCTACACATAAAACATTACCAGGCCCTACTTGCGGTCTAATCATGACTAACAATTTAGACTTAGCCCATCAATTTGATACATTGATAAATCCAGATTATTTGAGAAATAGCCAATTGCATCATATATTTAGCCTAATTTTAACATTAATGGAATTAGAAATATATGGGAATCAATATTGCTTTTCTGTTGTTAATAATGCAAATGTTTTAGCTGCGGCACTTGTAAAATATAATTTCCATATTATTAAGGTTGCACCTAAATATACATATACTCATCAGGTTTTCATTTCCATGCCTGAAAATGATGCTAGAAAATTTTATAACAAATGTTTGGATTATGGTGTAAGCATTAATTTAAGAAATAAGAAATTATATAAAACGTGTGGATTGCGTATAGGAACACAAGAAATTTCAAGATATGGATGGAATGAAGAAGAAATGTCTATTATCGCTGAAATATTAAGAGATATCCGGGATAACGACTTTTTCTCCCAAGATATCTCTAACAAAATAAACATAGTTTCAGCAAACAAGAAAATATGCTATACATTTGACGAAAATTATTATGATATGTTATATACAAAGTTACATTACAGTTAATTTAAGATTGCATTTCTCAGATTTGCTTTTGTAAGAAAAAGAAAGCAAATCTGAGTATTGCATTTTCTCCCAATAAGAAATCGTTTCTTTAGGAATAGGCTCATTTATAATAGCATATTTTATATACATGGCATAATTATAGTTAATGTTCAAGTCAATTTTATGTGTCTTTGTAATAATTGTTCTTAAAATATCAGCATCTATTTCATAACCATATTTTATATTCAATAACATTATTCCAAGCTGAGAACTACTTTGTAAATTATAGTCATGTACTCTTGTTGCGAATTGCTCAGCTTCTAAATAAAAGGCGAGACTTTTATCATAGTTGTCGGAATTATTATCGCGTATTCTATATATCTCGCCTAATTCAAAATATATATCATACTTAATACGCAATGGGGTTACTTCTAATAAACATAGTGCTTCTCGAAGTGTTTTTTCTGCCTTGTCAAAGTTGTTGCAAATTTTATACTCATAGATTGCTTTATGCCTGATTACATAAGGTTTCCAAACTTCATTTTTTGCATCACTGTACATAATGTGTTCTATTGTCTCAAATGAACTTTTATAATGATAATTTATATCACCTTGAAACATTTTAATGGATGCCGCAGAATAAATCGAACGTATTCTTATCTTATCATCTTTATAATCAGCAGAATTTGCTAAATCCGAAAAAACATTGAATGCCTGATTTAAATCTTCTCCAATATGTCTCAAACAATGTGCATACAAATATTGGCATTTAACCCTTTGTTCCATAGTTGATGCCTTTTCCAATAAGGCATGTGAGAAAAAGGCCGCATTTTTCAAGTAATTTGTAAGATGATCCAAATCGATTAGCAAATACTGATATTCAAAATCTATGTTATTATTTACATTCAAAAGATTAAATTGATTATCATAGTTATCAACAATTTCTCTTGCTTTATCATATAACCCCAGTTCAAGAAGAGACTTTAGATAATAATATCGAATATATATCCAACACTCTTTGTCTTCACGCAAATAGGGATTTATTAGTCCATTAAATTCTAATTCACCAATATCAATCAATAAATAAAAATTATTATCCGTGTACTGTTTGTGTAAAATTCCTTTTATTAAGGTATTATCATATTTAAAATTGGATTTTAAAGCTGCAACCAAAGCAATATATGAGTTATTCGGTAATCCTTTATAATACAAATAGATTTGATTATAACTTTCATTTCTGTATTCTGATAAAAAATCCATACATTTAAGAGAAATCAGTTTATCGGTATAAATTTTATCCTTATGCAAATTAATTAATGAGCATGTTATTAGCCGTTTTATAACAGGACGAGTTATTCGATTGTCTATTCCAGATATTACTTTAGTCTCTATTCCATCTTGCAACAATTGACTAAGACAAATTATCAGTGATAAAGATTTTTTTTCGAGTTCATTCAATGAATAAATTAATTCTTCGATATAATTTTCAAGATTACGATAATCTATAATTTTAATCCCTTTAGTATACGCTTCAACACTGTAACGTGCATAAACAGGATATCCATTCGAAAATTCTGTGATTTCTTGTCGGTCATTTTTCGCTATCTTTATATTATAGCTATTCGCAAGTAGTTCTATTTCATTTTCGCCAAATTTCCCCGGGCATATATCAAATTCTTCATCATTACTATCTACAGCAATTACCACTTGATTACTATTGTTGCAGTTTATAAAGGCTTTAGCAAATTCTGTGCATTCAAGCAAATCAATTTCATATATATTATCAATGAATAAAATACTATTTTTTCGAAAAGTTGCGTTACTAAGTTGTTTACTAATATCCATCACAGATGCATCTGGATTTCCGCAAAATTTATTTGAAAGAGCCTGTGTTATAGTTTTGGTATGGTTATTATTATAATAAAAGGCAGCATAGGACTTCCACTTTTTTCTGTGTATAAAGTTAATCCTATCACATGACATTTTCATAAATAGTGTTTTGCCCATTCCCAATTTACCATTAATGTATATAATCCGGACGGGGTCACATTGTATCAGATTTGATAATTTCGTGTATTCAATTTCTCTATCCACAAAATGTTCATCATTTAAATATTGCTCAATCAAAGTATTTTTTTTTGATTTTTCAGATACATATGTCCAAAGTGCAACAACTATTGTAAGTGGTATACCTATTAGTGTAGCAAACACACCAGCTGTTCCTGGGTTGTTTTTATATAAAAAATATGTAGTACCTCCGGAAAATAATACGCAAATTATGGTAAGCACCACTGCGATGCCTATTTGAAAATACAATTTACTTCTTTTCATAAAAACAACCTTTCTTTTACCTTTGACTAACGCATAACTATTTATTATCAGTCATTTTTGTTTCATAATAATTCTAATCCCATACCTGTTCATTTCAACCTCTATGTCGATTTTTGCATTTTCAAATGCAGTTTTTGCAAAATCACTATCAACTACTTTGTTTACTTGCTCCGCGTGTCCAAATCTATTCGATTTTTCATCATTCTTAGAGCATAAAAGTAGCCGTCAAATATTTTCACTAAAAATTCATTCAACGGCTACAAAAAGACTAATGTACTTTCTTAAATTTCTCTGCTTCCTTTGGAAATTCCGGCTGATGGAACATCCAGCAGCATGTCGCATTGGCGCTTGAAATCACCAAGGTAAGTGCCAAACTGTTCAAAACAGTTGTCGCAATCTTCATAAACTTTTTCATACTTATTACTCTCCTTTTTTATTTTTATTCACTTTCTTTGTTCCTACATCGAGCAATCTCTGAATACCCGTTGCCAGAAAAACTATAAAAAGTGAAAAAATCACGATTGCCCTTATATATTCCACTTTCCATGAAAGTAAACTATATACAATAATCAAAATAACAGCTATTAATTTATATGTTCTTCGCTCTTTTTCAGTTATTGGTTTATTGGTTGTTGCTACCGGAGCCAACCATATATCTCCAATCACACATACTCCCTGTAATATTATTAACGCGGTTTTCACAATGTGAGGCAAACCAATATAATATCGACACCAAAGGATTGCCATAACCAAAACAATTGTGGAAATAATCGTACACACCCAATCTCTAGATGCATGCCACCCTCCACAATATTTTCTTAAGGGAATGTAGATAATCCAAAAAAGAAACACCTTATTAACTGCATGTAGCAAAATTCCGCATATCAATCCCAAGCTCAAGTTCAGTGCAATTTCAAACAGAAGATAATATCCATATTGATAAATTGCAACCTCATCTTCTCGCATATTCGATTTTTGAGATTGGATTAATTTATTCGAAACTCTCTCAAACATATTTCCTATATTCCTTATTTATTTCTTATTCGACAGTACAGGCATTTTTATCTCATTTCAACCTTTATGTCGATTTTTGCAGATTGAGATGCAGTTTTTGCACAAGAACATCTTTTTTTCCAAAATATATATGATAAAATAGAACAAGTATTTTATTAAATTGAGTTATTAAAAGGAGACTCTAGACTATGTATCATATTGTTATCTGTGATGATGATACTTTATTTATAGATCATATGAAATGTTTATTGCTTCGCGCAGGACTTCCCTCAGAAGCCTGCAAATTCTACAGCTATCTTTCAGCAAGTGAATTCGAAGCAGATTTCGAGAATTTCTATACTGTTGACCTGCTGATCTTGGATATCCAGCTCCCAGATGTAAATGGAACAATATTTGCCAAATCTTTTCGTGAGAAATTCCCAAGCTCCACACTGGTTTTCTGTTCCGGTAAGCAGTCGCCAACACCAGAGTCTTTTGAGTCTGAACCATACCGCTATCTGCTTAAAGCATGGTCTGATGAACATATGGTAGAGAAGCTCACACATGTTATAGCGCATATTCAGACCGAGAAAACAGAGCCTTTTATTCATGCCGGATGGTACAGCACACAACTGAAGCTTCCCGCCTCCGAGATTATGTATATCGCACGCGGACGTGGCTATTCCAAGATTTATGTATCTAAGAAAAGCCCCTATTATACTTACAATGACAAGATCTTATGCAAAAATTCTCTGAGTGATTTGCATGCATTACTGCATGATTTTTATTTTGCATATGCGCATAACAGTTACTTAGTAAATCTCCAGCATGTAACATACCTGAATAAAACCGAACTGACACTTTCGGATAATAGCATGCTGACGATCTCTCGTTCCAGACAAAAAGAGTTTCAAGCAATGTTCTTCCGTTATATGAAATCACAGGATTAGGAGGCAGTATGGATTATATTATCTTGTTGTTTAGTTGCATTGCAGAATACCTCATATTTTCGGACTTTTTTGATGCCTTTTTAAGCATTCGTCCAAACTTTCAACCAATTTGGAACCGTATTTTGATAGCGATTCCTTTCATCGGCATTTATTTTGGTATCAACACATTGCAGATTTCGTATCTGAATATGATTTCCTTCATCTGTCTGTTACTTCTTTACTCTTTTCTTTATGAAGCAAACTTTAAAGAACGACTGCTGTATATCGTATTTTTGTGTGCGATTTTCTTCGGCTGTGAATTTTTATTTGTAGTCTTATTGAATCTGCCTGCATATCTTTTTCATTCCAGCAGTGTTGCGAATCTGTCCACGATTCCTTGGCAGATATTTACATTGAAACTTCTGACCTATCTGATCTGCTGCCTGTATAAGCAGACCTCTGTCAAATCCGCTGCCCGCATGGATCGGAAGATTTTCGCATGCTATTTGTGTATTCCAATCGCATGCATTGCAATGATGCTACTCACATATTATTCTGGTCTGGACTTCGCATCGTCTCCACGCATGCGGATATTGCTCTGCGTATTTTTTGCTATCATGCAGTTTGGAAATATTTTGATCTTCCGCGCATTCCAGAAATATACAGAACAGCTCAATCACAACCTGCAGAACAGCCTGATTATCTCCGATCAGTCGCTTCGACTGAACTACTATCAGAAGCTGCTCACAATGGATGAACATTTACAGGAGCTGGTGCACGATACGACACATTACATGAAAGCCATCCGCATACTGCTTGACGATGGGCATGCTGATAAAGCACTTGCACTCATTTCCGAATTAGATACAAAGTTAGATACAACCATCCTTACGCGCTATTCCAAAAATGATATTCTGAATGCGATTTTAACTGAGAAAAGTGAACTTGCCCAATCGAAGGATATCCAAATGTCGATAGATGTACTCCCGGATATTACGTTTGCCGAATTACCGTCCGCGGACATAATATCCATTCTGTCAAATCTGCTTGATAACGCCATTGAAGCTTGTCTGGCGCGCGATAATTCTCGTGTTGTACAACTGACTATTACAAAGAAAAATGAAAATAACTTCTATGTGATTATCGTGAAAAATACCTATGACAAAGCACCAGTTTTACGTGATGGACAATTCGTCTCTACCAAGACGGACACGAAGCTGCACGGCATCGGCACCAAAAGTATCCGGCATGCGGTGGAGAATAATCATGGTTTTGTCAACTACTCGATTGACGGAGGTTTCTTCGTGGCGACTGTGGTATTACCAATAGCATTAAACGTGTAGGTTCCTTAAATGCTACAATTAGTTGCATTTCTAAAAATCTCTTTACAATCTGCTGTAATTCATGATACAGTTTCTTTGTTGTCGAGAAGCACTCGTTCATAGCGTAGTTCGGTAACAGTCTATTAATTTATATTTTTATCTTCGATTCTTCGAATACAAATTATTACCCTTTTTGCACGCAAATTTTAATTATTACTCATTAAACAACTTTAATTTCATGCACACATCTATTTTTTAGGAGGAACAGCTTATGACGAATGAAACAATAACCACAGACACACAGAATACATTCTATCAGACCGTAAACGAACTCGAAGAAGCTATGAAAACACAAAACCTATATTCAGAATATATCACACTTGACGAAACATGGAAAAAACGCTTCGCTGATTACATGACGGGAAAGAAAACAATGCCACTTACTTACGATCCATTCTTCAAATGTATGTTTCACCCGGACAGACATCCTGATTGGTTGTCAAATCTGCTCAGTGCCATTTTGGGTGAATCCGTCGTTGTGGAACGGCTTTTGCCATCGGAAAATACAGCCATCTCCATTGATTCCCTGCTAATCATGGATATCGTTGTCCGATTAAGTAATGGCTCACTTGCAAATGTCGAAATTCAGAAGATTCCATATATGTTCACTGCTGAACGCATTTCCTGTTACTCTTCTGACTTGTTGCTTCGTGAATACACACGCCTAAAAGAGAACAAAAAATTTATGTATTCTGACATGAAAAAAGTATACACCATTATTCTATATGAAAAAACAGGTGCTGATTTTAAAAATCCGCTATTGCATGGTGCTTATATCCATCACGGTAAAACACGATTTAACACCGAACTCACGTTGGAACTCCTACAGGAATATTTTCTGATTGCACTTGATGTATTCTGTCAAAACGGATATACTGATGATAAGAATCTAGATACACGGGAAACCATTGATTCAAATATGAATGATTTGGAAGGCTGGCTTTCTATCCTGACCGCAGAGACAATCGCGGATGTGGAGCGCGTGATCAGACGCTATCCGTGGAGCGAAACGATATTCCGTGAAATGAGTACATATGTTAATAAACCTGAGGAGGTGATTCACATGTTTTCAGAAGCGTTAAAAATTGCAGATAAAAATACAGTGAAATACATGATTGAAGAACTGCAGGATGAATTACAACTGGCTGAAAAAAAGCAAAAACAGGAAGCGGAATTGCGAAAGCAAGAGGAAGAAAAACGAAAGCAGGCTGAAGATGAATTACAGCGATCAAAAGAAGAAATTGCGCAGTTGAAAGCATTGTTAGCTAAAAAGCAATAATCCAGAATGGCACCGTTTTATGACGGTGCCATTTTATATCAAATAATTATTTCGTATTCTCAGCTTCACCGATACACAATCGTCTCCTGTGTCTCCCCGGTATTCCGGTTCCAGATTACCCGCATATCCACACCATCTTCATAATTGCCCGGTCCCAGATCATAGATAATGAAATCATCACTCACCACCAACGATTTTATGCTCTTATTCTCATCCGGGTTAATCGTAAACAGTTCGACTTCCGACTCACCATCGAACGATCTGTATTTTATGCAGACGCCATCATCCACGCTCTGTGCATAAAAGGCATCTCCTTTATAAACATTCAGGCAATACACGTCAGACGCAATCTTCTCCAATTCCTTTTCCTCTTCATTCCAAACCTTTAATTGATGATCCAATAAAACTACCGCATTGTCTGATAGTTCATATCTGCTTCCATAAATAACGCCCTCATATAAATCAAAAAGTTCCGTATCTACATTGAGCAAGTGCCGCATACGTCCAACCTCTATCGGCTGACTCCAATCCCATTTATCCAGATTCAGACAATAGTATTGGCGCGCTTTTTGAAGCACCAGATGATGATCCCGGATTCCAAATGCCAGCAAACCTTCACCCATATTCTCATAAATGATCTGCGCCCTGTTTCCTTCTTTGTCGATACGATAGATTCGATTTCCTATCTGAATATAGAAATACTCATTATAATAATAGAGCTTTGAACGGACAGAATAATAGATTGCATCCCCATAATCAAACGTATAAAATTCCTCATATGTACCATCTGGAGAGAGACGATAAATTACATTATTCCCACATTTTTCCAATTCATTTACGTAGTCATAGTTTCCAAGGTTCACCCGGCTTTTATAGAAATACACATAGCCATCCACAACCAATGCCTCATTTGCGTAATTTCCACTTTGCAAATCGATCTCCTGATTGACTCCGGAAAACGGATTCTCAAACAGCCGGTTCTTTGCCTTTTGTGCAGAATGTCGTTTGTAAAATACCCCGCCACCAATGGCACAGGCAACAAGTATCATTGCAAATATAATTATCTTTTGTTTCCTGCTTAAAGACATCCCTTTCTCCCTTCAATCTATCGTCATCCAAATCCGATCACATGCTTTACCCTCCATTCCGGTATAGGTATCACGGAATGAAAAGATAATCGTGCAGGTTCCATATTCATAATAAAGATCCTTCATTGAACTAATCTCTTTTTCTTCATCTGGTTTTCCCATCGCTGCAAGTATCTCCTCATACGTGCTCGTCTGACTGAGTCCATTGCACAACATAAATTGCTCATCGAACCATATCGTATGAATCGGACAATTCACAGCGGCTGTCTCCTTCGTGCCTGTATTGATTACCGATACATCAAACTCACCCTTAAAATCACGCGCCTCCATCTTGCAGATCGCTGTCTCATATGCCTTATATCCATCTATCATCAGAGAGGCTGGTTTTCCCAGCCTGATCTTCGCGTCACTGTCATTCATGCTGTACCCTGCGTCATACAGATCTGTCATTGTACACGGAAATGTCATAACCTTCCCGGCAATCGCAAATTCCATACTGGATGCATCCTTCGTCGTAAATGGAATGTCCGTATAAGCAACGGGCTCTTTCTCTTTTCGAAGGCTTACCTTCTCCGATGCCTCAGGATCTGTCAGGAACCAAACGACAAAGCCGATTACTCCAAGTATGATCACAACCATGATCACTTCTCTGATCGTACGCTTTACCTGCCTTTTCTTCTTTGCCTGCAAGTCCTGCATGAACTGCTCATAGACTTCATCTCTTTCGGTATTCTCTTCCATTGCTATTCCTCCCATGTTTACCGGTACGCGATTGTCTGCTGTATCTCTCCAGTATGCCGGTTCCAGATCACCCGCGTATCGACAGCTTCTTGCTCCCTTTGACACTAATCACCCACATTTACCCACATCACAGGTCGAACGCCGTTATAAGAATCTGGATAGTCCTGATCCCATTTTCCCTCGTATCCAATCACAAAAATCGTGTAATCCTTCATACCCGTTGACCGCAGCATCCACGATAACCGCTCCGTACCATCAGGCAGATGCCGGGAATATGGATACATCGCTGGAAGCTCCTCGATTATAAGATCTGTAAATATCGCTTTCCGCTTCTGCAAAACTGCCCTCGATGGTCTTCGTCCAAGAACAGATGCATCCGTTAAACGATTTCCATAATATTGCTCTGCTTCCTTCCAGCTCAGCAGGAATATTTTATCTTTTGTATCCGGTCTGCTCTCCCGTACCTGTACATCCCCGGATGGGTCTACATGCGCAGCAAATCCCACCGTAGACGGATTCTCCAACGTTGTCTCCCGTATACTTGCCTGCTCTGTCTCGTCAAATGCCTCTGCATAGAACTCCTGATTCAGCCATGTCCGTATCTCGGAATCCTCCCATATCACACATTTACGGCTATCCGAAAATCGCTGATAGGCGATCACATCATGCGATATCAGCAACACTGCATCCCCATCCTTATCCAGCACATCCCAGCAGATCGGGTCCTCTGTCTCTGCATCTCCATCCTGTTCATACGTTCCCATCTGCACAATATCTCCAATTTTTGCATCTTTCAGTACCACTGTTTCCAATGCTTCTGTCGTAGCAGGTTCTGGTTCCTCTGTATTGGATTCCTCTGTAATTACCTCGGTTGACTCCGCCTGTTTTACACACCCACTTAATAAAAGCATTGCAAATGCGAGCATGATATACCATTTTTTCATTCTCTATAACTCCTCATACCGAACCTGTCTACGTCTGTTCATTCTCTGATTTCTTCATTCCACAGTTGCAGATAAATATATGATCTGAGTCCTCTTATTTGTAACTAATAGATTTCCATTTCCCTGTATGCCGGTTCCATATTATACGTACATCCACATTCTCTCCATATTCATAATTTTGACCATACTCTGACGATCCAAGATCATAGATGATAAAATCCTCGCTGACGGCCAACGATAATATCCTCAATTTCCCATCCGGATTCACCGTGAGCAAATCTTCTTCCTCATCTGACGTCAAAGATTTGTATTTTATCGTGTACGCATGATTCTCAGCATTTTCCTGCACATAATAGACGGCATCCTGATAGATATTTATGCATTCAATATCTGTCTCTTCTTCTATTGCTGCATTCGCATCCTGCAGCCGCTTCGGAGAATGCTTGGTAACACCACTGATCATCCAATTATAAAAAGTATCTGCGTCCAGCGCATACACATATTTCAAAACACGCATCTGATCAAAGTCGATAGGCGTGCTCCAGTCCCATTTACGCATATCCAGATAACGTACTTCATTATGATTTGCCAGCAGCAGATAATGCTCCCGGATTCCAAACATCCGAAAAATACCATTACCTCCAGTATTCTCATAGATAACCTGCGCACTGCTTCCATCCTTTGTTATACGATACACCCGCTGACCGATCATGATATAGAAATGCTCATCATAATAATAAAGCTTGGAATTCACGTCATAATAGATGGCTTCTTCATCTTCAAATTCGTAAAACTCCTCATACGTTCCATCCGGGGAAAGACGATATATGACGTTATTTCCACATTTCTCTAATTTTTCTTTTTTATCATAATTCCCCAGCTCCACGACACTTCTGTACAGATATACATAGCCATCCACAACCAGCGCATCCGCCTTGTAGTTTCCATATTGATATTCAATCTCTTTGTTATTGTCGAAGAAAAAGATATCCGCATGGTTTTTCTGAAATACGATAACCACCACCAGCAACCATGCGAGTAAAACGATACTTACGACTGTAATAAGAACATATAGTTTTATTTTTTTCATTCCTGTAACGCTTGCCCCTCTCCGTTTTCATCACCTACATCGATCCACATAGCCGGACGAACCCCCTGATAGTAATCTGCCATACATTGTGAATAATACCCGTCCCCTCGAATAATGGAGATTTGATTCTGTGACTTTCCAGTTGACCGCAACATCCACGAAATCCCTTCCGATACATCTGGAACACTTGTCACGAATGGTACTTTTTCACGCACGCGCTGTTGCTCTATCTCTTCGTAGCGCTGTAAAACAGCCTTGCTTGGTTTGCATAAAAGTGCTTCTGCTTTTGGTAATTTGTGCCCATAATACCGCTCGATTTCCTTCCAGCTCAGCAGGAATATCCGATCCGTCGTATCCCCCCTTGACTCCCAGATTGACTCATCTGCTCCTGTGACATATCCTGCAATACTCGGATTCTCCAATACCGATTCCTTGATACACGCCTGTGTTTCCTTATCAAATGCGTCCGTATAAAACTCCTCATTCAGCCACGTTCGTATCTGGGAATCCTCCCATATCACACAATTGTAGCTGTCAGAAAACCGCTGATAGTCAATCACATCATGGGATATGAGCAGCATAGCATCCCCATCCTTATCCAGCACATACCAGCAGATCGGATCATCTGTCTCTGGATTTCCATCCTGTTCGTAGATTCCCATCTGCACGATATCACCAATTTCCGCATCTTTCAGTGCTACCGTCTCCAATGCTTCTGTCGTGGCAGGTACCTCTGTTGTATCCGTTTCTGTGTCTTTCCCCGTGCTTTTTGTACAGCCACCAAATATTAGCAGGCAAAGACATAACAATAAAAAATATATATTTCTCGAACTAACCCTTCTCATTTTTCTCCATTTCTTTCAGCTTTCCTTTTTCCATCATGTAATCTATTATTACATCACTGTTATTTTCAAACGCCCTGCAAAGCTCCATCAACTCTTCATCACTAAAATCGGATAAATAGATTCCTTCCCCAGCCTCTTTATCTTCTATCATTTCTCCATTCTCAATTTTTAATTTACCCTTTCCAAGCCATGCCATCATATTAACGATATCATCAAACTGTATTCCTTTCTCAGATACCTGTGCAGCTGCCAGCTCGCAGTCCTTATGAAATTCATCAAGTATTTTAGAATTCCGCCCCGTATTACAAAACGAATCGTATTCTTCTAGCAACGAATCGACACCCGTGTAATCAATCGCATATTCCGGCACAAATAACCGAATCTCCAGAATTCTCGCATAAATTAAGTACCGATCCACAGGCATGCTCCTCCAATCTATGCCATCCAGATCGAAATCAAAAGAAAATAAATCCAGAGTTCCTTCAATTGACAGATCGTGTTGATAATTCCAGTTTGCATCCAGAATTTCCGATATTTGTTCGCGATACATCTGCCGCCTTTTATCTACAGTTTTTGTGATTATCACACCTATCACAAAAACTGCTGCTACAATGGCAAGCACTTTTATATATATTCTTTTCTTTCCCATAAAATCTCCTCATCTGTTGGAACACCCCGCCATTTAATCACGCATCCAGTATAATAGAATTTCACTATTCTCCTCAAATTTTTTGCACAATTCCAGCCATTCATCATCACCAATATCCATGTCGTAAATTTCATCTCCCAGATCTTTAATTTCAACAACATTTCCGTTCTCAATTTTCAGGGCACCTATTCCCATCCGCCTCACATAAAAAGGTATATCGCTGGGATTAATTCCCGGCGCACCACTTGATGCATACTCACAAGCCATGTTAAATTCATCCAGCATTTCCGATTTCTGACCCGTCTCACAAAACGATTCGTATTCCTGTAGCAGTTGATCCACGTCCGAATACTCCATTTCTTTATATTTGGTTGTAAATAACCGAATCTCCAGAATTTGCGTATAGATTGACTTTTTATCTATATACATCCCCTCCGGATATTCTATTCCATCCCAACTGTATTTAGCTTCTCCTGTAATCGACAGTGCTTTTCGATACCACCCATTTAGATTGACCATTTCCATTACCCGATCCAAGTACTCTTCTTCCACTTGTTCTCGTATCCTTCTATCAACCGCTACTGCGGTCACACCGCCGATCAGGGCAACGATTACGATCGCTACCAGCCATCTTATAGCTTTTCGTCTTTTACCCATGAATACCCTCCAATTTCGGTTTTTATGTCGATTTTTGCATGATAAGATGCCGTTTTTGCAAAGAAAAGTCGTGACTATTTCCGTATCTTCCAGCTAACCTACGACAGCTCCTTGCTCCGCTCCTTAAAATAAGCAAGCAGCTCCTTATAATCCTTCATAGAGTGATAGAAACGAACCTTATCTGTATACTCAGCACCGTTCCATCTATATGCATAGGTAACTGTAAAATATCCTCCCGGATTTTTAAGCTTCAGCACCTTTTCCACCGGCAGCGCCACCTTCGCGAAGCTGCCGTCTTTCATCATCTCCTGAAAAACCGGCTTCTCCTGGATCCGCTTCAGCAAAAAGTCCTTTCGCTTGATCATCTTGCCTGCCTTGACTTCCATATCCATGCGATCCATGGATTGTCCAACATGCGTCATACTTACGCCCTGTGATTGAACCTGCTGGATCTTATATCCGGACAAGCCGGTTGCATTTAAGAATGCATCCTCGTTCAGATGCACGACATATGCCCGACGTGCCTGATCCACGAATACTACATGCAGCACATCCGTATATGTGATGAGCTTCTGCTTATACGTGCTTTTATAAATTGTAACAGCCAAAAATACGACAAAGCATACAAGTGGCAGCGTACTGACTACAGTTTCGTTCTCATAGTCTCCGGTTATCCACATCCATGCTCCATATACGAACCCTCCGATGGATCCAAGCAACAGTACCAGCCATATTATAAATCCCGGAACAGACATGTTTCGTATCGTCCCAGGTGGATAACTATACATCTTAAAAGCCTGCGGGTTCTCAGAGATATTGCGCTCCCCTTCCCAATTTACATCAAATATTTTTTCCTCTCTCATCCTTGTTTCCCTTCCTTTGTTTTTTACAGATTGAGTAACTTTCTAAGATCTCTCAACTATGCTTGATTATCTGCTCTGCCACTCCGTTTATCAACCCTGTCGTCGGTTTTTGCATGATAAGATTCCGTTTTTGCACCCATTCCGGTATAAGTATCATCGTTACATGCTCAATAATCAAGATATCTTGCACAAATGGTCGAAATTTTAACACTTTCGGTCAGGCAATGCGATTTTTGAACGGAATATGTGTGTATTCTTATCGAAATCATAGATATATACCCCCTCATGTCTGCGCACGATTTTCTCTATGCTCTGCATGCCAATTCCATGCTCCTCTTTATTTTTTGAGGTGATGAGTTTTCCTGCCTTATCCTTCTTTATTTCCCCAAGATACGAATTTTTTTCTTCTATAACCGTCATGCCGGAATGCTCGTTCACATCCACACGTAATTCGATAAATCCCTGATTACCAGCCGCTTCATACGCATTTTCCAACAGATTTCCGAATAGCACTGTCATCTCCGTGTCATTCAGATCAGATAGCACAGCTCCCCGAATATCAACCGCCAATGATATTCCTGCCTTATCACATACACTCTGATAATATTGCAGGATCACGTTTAACACGGCCCGATTACAAAACCTTTTCTTCGTAAGCTTCGCATCCACGCAATCCTGCAAAAGCTTCTTCGCTTCCTCAATGTCTTCACGTTCCAATAAACTCTGTACCGTGTATAGAAAATGCCTTGTATCATGAATCACCGCATGACATACCTGATTCTCTTCACGAACCATCAGAACTTCCTGCAATCGAACCTGTTCCTGTTTTACCCGCTGTTCCCTCTTGTATACATAATTATAGATGCATAACAGACCTATAATTATCAGGACAAGCACAATTACAATCACACATGTCCATACATAAGGCAGCGCTTGCTCCATATTATTTATAAAACTAAGAAATCCGATCAGAAAAAAGATGACGATTCCCTGCATGAAAAATAGAATTTCAGATGCCTTTCTTTTCATAGCTTTCCCTTATCCCCTTCGCAGATATTCTTCATATTTCTTACAAAACTCCGGATACATACGCCTGGATATATGCGCCCTATACTTTCCTTTCGCCAGAATTATTTCATTCTTTGTAAACCGACTCACATAATCCAGATTTACCAGAAAACTCGTATGAGATTTGCAAAATCTTACCTGATTCAGTTTTTGCTCCCAATCCTCCAGCTTTCCCTTCACTTCATACCTGGCATCCTTTGTGCATACGTACACACAACGCCTTTGATTCTCAATCATAACAATGTCTGCTTCCCGACAGACAATCGTCTCTCCATTCTGCATAATTGTGATTTTGGGATTCGTATTCCGATACGCCACCAACGCATCTCTCAGATTCCGCTCGATTCGATCCGGCAAAGATGCTTTTTCGATATACCGAAACACCTGAAAGTCCATCGCATCATCCAGATACTGTTCCGTAAATGATACAATGAAGATCAGTGCATATGGATTTTTCTCTTTGATCCTCCGTCCGACCTCAATTCCACTTTTCCCCGGCATTTCCACATCCAGAAATACGATATCTGCCATCTCCGGTTCTTCCAGAAGCTTCTCCCCATCTGTAAATGTCTTTATTCCTGCCTCTATATTATTTTGCCGAAAAAAGCGATCAACTATTTCACTCAGATATTCTAAATAACTGCTATCATCATCACATAAAAATATATGTATCATCTATAAAATCTCTTCCCTCTCAATTACTATAATGTCCTCTGATTCCCTCGCTTCCTGATCCATATTATGAACAAGTGAGAAAAAGAACAGCCACACGATGGCTGTCAGGATAGAAAAAATACTCACCAAATTAAAGATTCTACGTTTCAACAGATATTGCCCCCTTATACCAACCACGTTTCTTTTATATCATACTAAATTTCAGATTGTATATCAATCATACAATCGATTCTTTACGAATCTTAATTTCCAGAATACTTCTGAAACGCTCGCTGTTTTCATCCGACAGTTCGGACTGACTAAAAATATGTTTGTATAAATATGGGACTTGCCCATTTTTCCGTAAGTTGTTCTCCTTTGCTCATCGATCACTTCTTTAGGTGGTATTCTATCTACAGACAATTTACTTTAATTATTTCATTCCGCAATTATTACATGTCCACGTTCTTCAGTTGCA
>ERZ791884.363-NODE-363-length-50498-cov-7.786036_pt1 | contig 50498 bp, 79 predicted proteins | sample MGYA00509941_ERZ791884 | MGnify/ENA primary metagenome ERZ791884 (study PRJEB30046, sample SAMN00792095) | human gut metagenome | study: EMG produced TPA metagenomics assembly of the A metagenome-wide association study of gut microbiota in type 2... | reverse complement strand
AACACCACTCGGTGTAAGAACCGCCCCTACTGTAGCTGGCTTACCGGTAAATTTATCTGTATATCTCATTAAACCAATTTCACCACCATTTTCCCATGTAAGTTCAGATTCTTTCCCGGTCTTACTTGTGTACATTATCGATTTTACATAACAATTACTGTTATTGAATCCCTTTGGGTAGCTTACTTTGTTGTTTTCCGTGTCATATATATATATGTTACCAGGATAAGCTTCTGAATTTTTTGCAAATTTATTTTTGTCCATTGTAAATAAGACTGTTGATGTTTTCGCATTTATTGAATCAACTTGCGTTTGCAAAGAGGTCGCAACATCTTCTGATAGTCTACCTTTTATCCCATCAAACCACTCATTAAACATTGCTGTAAATTGCGAAAACAAATCAGATGTGCTTATTTGCTGTACAACTCCTGTTACGAATCCACAAACCTCATTGTAAGGTCTCATATCTGTTACGTCTGACTGAACGAGAGTCGACGCACCGATTGGCTTTCTTATTGTTGCTAGTTGTAGCTCATTAACTGTTGGCGTTCTTGAAACACTTACATCATTTTGTTTTAACTCGATTGAAATTTTTCTGTTCACTTTATCAAGCCTAATAACAATAGAATCTTCCTGTACATATGATGAACTATTAACTGGAATTGTTAGCGTTTTATTTTCTGTTAACTCATAGTAATATCCATCTATATAGGCACTTCCTGCTTTTACTGTTACTTTCAATCCGCTCTGAATTGACACTTTCAACCCGTCTGTAGGGTTTACAAAAACACCATTACCGATAAACTTTGAAAAATAGCTTGCAAAATCTTCTGCATTATATGTTCTGTCATAAACACCGCTACTTGTTTCTACCGCATTAAAAAAACCATACCTTTCAGCCATATTGACCACTCCTTTCTTATCTCTTAACACTTACGACTTTTACAGTCAAATTTGAGTGAACACCCCCGCGAATAATCTCTTCCACAGAGTTTGATTTTTTCAACCATAGCTCATCACCTTCCTGTACTTCAATCAATACATCACATGACGTACATGCCATATAGCTACCTTGCGTACTAGGAGAACCAATCGCACTTGAGGTCTCTTTATATTTTGCTCCATTTCTCCATATTTCACAGATATAAAATAAATAATCAGCTGTTGAAGTACGAGAAAATATTGTAAATGATACAAGAATTGACTTAACTCCTTTTCCTATTTTTATCGCACCATTTCCACCGATTAGCATTCCATTAGATGTATCATCCGCTATTGTGTTAAAATATAAATATTGCTCGCCTGTTCTTAATACATCACCGCTAGGCATCTGCACTGTCATACACTTTATTATGCTTAGGCTGTTCAACGAATTTTCAATATACTTAACATTTACTTCTGTCTGTTCAATTTTTTTCATTGCAACTTTAGACTCATCCACAATGTCTTTGATTCTTAAGCCATATGTGAACTCTAAGTCTATGATTTCTCTATCATCTTGCCTTGTCACTATTACATTTGTAATCTGTGCATCAAATTCCATTCCAAGTTCTTCATCTGCGATTGTAACAAAATCTCCTATGTTATAATCTTTTTTATATGTATATTGTTTTGTTATATCTGTAACCGTTGCTGTGTATTCTTCACTTAAATCATTGTCTTTAGCTTTTTCATCTGCCCTTTGTTTCATAAGTTCTTCATATTCTGCATCAGTTAACTTTTTGTTATCCTGTTCACTTTGAATATCTCTTGCATCAACCCATAGTTCTTTCCTGTTCCACCCTTTACGCTCTCCAAAAGTAACATCTGAATTAACGTCTATATTATACCACTTTCTGTCTGTTCCCTCTCCCTCTCCTGCAATATATACTGTATTTTTCAGCTTACTTCTATCGACTATATAATCTGTATTTGCTATATTACTTAGAGACTGAGAAAATACCACAGGACTAACTACTTTATTTCCTCTATGTCTTGTTCTATCTTCGCCAGCACCAATTATAAGCGTCCATCCATCTATATTATATGGATTTTCTCTGTTGATTGCTACAACATTAGGCTTTAAGACAATTCTTAACTTATCTGCTTCTGCAACTTCACTAATTTCATCCCACAATGAACCGCCTGTCACTTGCTTATCTATAATACTGCATACTTGTTTTAATCTTTCTTCATCCTCGAATTCAACTGAAAGTGCAATATTTCTATTGCTATCGTCTGACATTATAAGATTTTGTTTTACCAACTCTTCAATATATTTATAACTTTTTCCTTTAAATGTCACTTGTCCTTTAATAACTCTATATTCTAACAGTTTTAATGCAAGACTACCTTTTATTACAAACACCTTGCTTGTTTCACTATCACTTTCACGTTTTACTGACTCAATAACACCAAAAACATCATCATCAAACAGAACATAAAAGTTTTTTGTTTTGTCCATCAAATATAAGTTCTCTTTATCAAGCATTGCATTTATTTGAAATGTTCCTATTTCTCTTGCCTTATACTGATACTGCGAATATTCATACTTACGGAGAACATCAACTATACGCATTGTATCGTCTAATATTGTTATCATGTTCTACATCCCCCTTATGTTGAAATACTGTTCTCTGTACTCAAAACTAACATCCATAACACCATCACTTGGCTGTGTTTCATATGAATAGTAATTTTTTCCTAAGAGGATTTTAAACAGTTTATAACCAACTTCCATATCCCCAACTATCGAGGCTTCATCCCCACTTAAGGTATGTAACTTAACACTTTCTTCGCCTATATTTGTATTTATGATAATCTCTTCCCCAGCCGATATGCTTAAATCAGAAAATATTATTTTTGCATTTTCTGTTATGCTGTTTACTTGCTGTGTTATTAGATAATCACTAACAGCTTTCATCCTTATAATACATCCGACTGGAACATCACCATTATTTTCAATCAAAATAATTTTCTTTCTGCGTTCGACTCCCATTGTAATTCCTTTTGTTTTAGGTATTGTCAACGGGAACTTGAACATATTTTCTGCATCTGAAAGATTTATTATTTTTGTTTCTTTGTAGAACATTGGATTGAAACATTCGAACTCCAAAATAAACTTACATAGAACCTCATTGTTTTCTTTATAAGTATTAGAATATTTTGGTGGTGCTGTTGGTCTTGCATCTAAGTAAAATCCATTTGCTTCAATCACAATTTCTTGATATATAGAAATCATTCTATCTAGTTCTTCCTTTTTGTCTTGTACTGCTGTTTCACAGTTCTCCCAGTATTGTTCCCATGTGCTTGTTTGTTCTACATCCTTAGCAACAACATATCCTGTTATAGTTGGCTTTCTTGTTCCAACTGTTAAACCAGCATAAAACTGCCCTATTTGATAAGGCACTCTATATGCTGACATTTCTACGCTAGGTGTATCCCAGTCAATTTCATCAATGATATAATAACCATCTTTTGAATCAATAACAATACTGTCTTTTGTTACGCTATTTGTTAGTGTAACTTTTTTGACCATTGTTTTCACCACCTTTTTAAAATCCTAACAGTAACTCCCTTTTTGCTTTTTTCATTTGTCTTGCATACTCATATGCGTTTGGTTTTGTATTGTAGAAATTAAATGTGTCTCCACTACTATTTTTATCTCTACTGTTATTATACTCTTCATTCTCCTGTTTTGTCAATACCCTTTCACCTTTATGCAACTCTGCTATATATCCATTAAACGGTACATAATCCAAACCGTTTGCATGTTTACCATTTACACTCTTAGCGGCTGACTTTGCCTCATTCGCACCACTTACAACATTCTTAAATCCGCTAATTATTCCACTTACAAAACTTCCTATCTTACTTGCAAAATCACTTACCCAACCGAGTATGCTTTCTCCTATACTCTTTAATCCATTCCACAACTGCGACAGAATATTTCTTCCGGCACTGTACATCTGACTGCCTATTGCTAATATCTTACTAGGTATTTGCGATACTATACTCCATACTTTACTTGGTAGTTGTTGCAAGAATGAAATAAATCTTGAAACAAAGTTTGTTGCTGTTTGAACTCCGCTCTGTACAAGCTGTGAACCCCATGATATTACTCTGCTTATAGTTTGTGATAGCCATTGATATATTCTGCTAGGTAATGTTGATATCCATGTTACAACATTTGTTACAAAGTTTGTTGCGGCTTGAACACCAGTCTCAACTAAGTTTGTCCCAAACTCAATAACTTTATTTATTGTGTTCAGCAACCATTCCCATATTCTACTAGGTAACTGTGCGAACCATGTTACAATATTTTCAATTATCACTGGCAATTCAGTTGTTGCCCATTCAATACAAGATTGACCAAACAAATATATATGTCCTAACATTTCACCGATTACATAACCAATCTTATAAGGTAATTCACTGAACCATGTTACAATCGCATTTATTGTGTTTGGTATTGTTTCATTCACAAAAGTATTAAATGCATTCGGTATTGTTTCTGTAAAAAAGCTAATTATGTTATTAACAAAGCCTTGTATTGTTTCAACTGCATTATTAAATACCTCTGGAATTGTTTCGGTAAAGAATATTTTAACGCTATCAAACGCTCCCAAAATGATTTCTGGAAGTCTGCTGAAAATATCAGACACTTTGTCAAAAAACTCTTGAAACTTTTGTGCCGCTTCATCAAATCCAAACTTCTCTAATATCTCCGCTCCTATGTCTCCTATAGTGCTTAAAATTGTGCTTCCAATACTTGTGAATGTTTCTACTATATTGTCAAACAATCCTTTTATTCCATCTGCAACTTGTTCAAAATCTCCTGTAAATACTCCAATAAATATATCCATTATACTTAGAACATTGTTTAACACTAATTGTATAATATCTACAACTGTAGAAAAAGCACCCTCAAATACTGGTGCAAATATATCACACAATGTCTCCCATGCTGTTTTAATCACATCTGTTATGCTTTCAAAGTTAAAACCTAACTCATTTATCTTACTTACAAATTCATTCGCAAAATCTGAAAACACTTTCTTTAATTCATTGAATGTACTTGTTATGTTATTTCTAAATTCTTCATTTGTTTTCCACAATGTAACAAACATTGCAACCAATGTTCCAATAACAGCAACAACCGAAAGGATTGGCAATAATGCTCCACTGAATCCTGTTGATAAATTAGCTATTATTTGAGGTATCCCACCCATTTGAGTAGCCAATCCAGCATAGCCAGCCTTTACCAAATCTATACTTGTTTTAACTGCTTCAATCGTTGTTTTAAATGTTTTAAATACTGTAATCGTTCTTGAAACTGCCGTTGCTACTTTTGATAGAATAAGTAAAACTGGACCGATTGCGGCAATTACAAGACCCGCTTTTACAATAAAATTCTGTTGTTCTTCTGATAATTCATTAAACTTTGTTACAAGGTTTGTAAGCCATTGAATAAAATTTCTTATGTTTGGTATTAATACATTTGATATAACAATTCCCGCACCCTCTAATGCTGATTTAAAAAGTGTTATATCCCCCTTTAAATTATCAAGCTGTGTTTGTGCTTGTTTTAATGCAGAATCGTTTGCATCTTTCAATCCCTCTTTAAAGTTATTAACTTTCTCTGTTGATGAAACTGTCATTTTGTTAAACGCTTGCAATCCATATGTTGTAAAGATTGTGTTCTTATAAGCGTTTCTTTGTTCTTCAGACATTCCACTTAACTTACCATTTAATTCATCTACAACATCATTGAAATCTCTTGCATTGCCTTGCGCATCATACACTGAAACACCTAATTCGTCAAGTGCTTTCTTGGCTGTACTTGTAGGTGTATATAAATCCATCATTGCTCTGTTTAATGATGTTGCCGCTTCTTCTCCTGTTATGTTTTGTTCTGCTAATCTAAGCAAACTTAATGTTACACTGTCCATATTTTGTCCATAACTCTTAGCTGTTGCAGATGAAGAGGAAAGTGCTGTTCCTAATCCTCTAACATCTGTGTTCGCCATTGTTGCTCCTTTAGCAACTAAATCTGTAACACGCTTTGCTTCGTCCATTCCCTTGCCGAATCCCTTAAGAGTACCTACAACATATGTTGAAGAATCAGCAAGACTTAAATTACCAGCCGCCGCAAGGTTCAATACCTCTGGAAGTGCTGTCATTTGCTCTTCTGCCGTTAATCCACTCTGCGCTAATACATTTAATCCCTCTGCCGCTTGCGTTGCGCTAAACGCTGTTGTAGCACCCATGTGCTGTGCGAACTTTGAAAGGTTTTGAATCTTATCTGTTGTTGTTCCCATTGTTGCGGCAACTTGTGACATAGCACTTTCAAAATCTGTTCCCGCTTTAAGTGCCGCCGCCCCTACTCCTACAAGTGGCAATGTTACACTTCTTGACATTGTACTTCCAACTGTAGCAAAGGCACTTGAAAGTCCTTTAAACTTTTGTTCTGCTGTGGCTGATTTATCCCCAAAAACTTTTAGGTCATTATAAGCGGATTTAAACCCTTTTTGAAACTTACTTGAATCAAGTTCCAAGTATGCCACAGCAGTTCCCATATTAACCGCCATTTGTTTCTCCTTTCAAACAATACTTTTATTCGTACTGTTTATAAAAATCTTTAAAATTGTTATAGTGTTTTGTCTCCGCTTTTTTGTTCTGTTCTATATAATGAGGTTTTTCTCCCTCTGTTAATCTCAATGTTAATTCACAACATGCTTCGTTAAAACAAAAGGCAGTATAACTGTCCTCTATCCCTAGCACTTCACTAGGTAAACATTTATACTGCCTTGATATTGCTAATACGCTTTCTACCTTTTTACTCTGTACGAAAGGATTCTAAAGCTTTTACCCCCTGTTGTGAGTAATTAAAAATAAACATCATCTGTTCATCTGTAAGCTCAATCCCTGTACTTTTGATTTCATCATATGTTGGCTCTACAAAAGTTTCACTTGCAATCAAATCAATTACGTCATAGATTTCTTGCATCATACTATTTTCTTCTGTATCAAGACTTCCACTCTGTACGAATAACTCATTTGTTTTAACAAGTAATGAATTTGGAATCTTTCCCTGTTTTGCCATCCCTAAAATAGATGGTCTTTTAAGTTTCGCAACAAAAGGCTGACCCTCTGCAAAATCTGGAAGTCTTACGATATTACCATCTGCATATTGCTTTAACTGTTCCAAACTTGTTACCTGCTCTGTTTTTGCTGTTCTTGCCATGTTCTTTCTCTCCTATCTTTTTTATTTAATTTACTACCAAACCTGTTTCTTCTGTTTCAAAATCATCTGACAATGCAGACGCATCTGTGAACTGTGGGAGTGTTTTCACATAAGAAATCTTATATGGTGCTTCTCCCTCTTTTGGTGCAGAGTTGATTGTATACTCCGGTACACGGAACACATCATCTTCTGAACTCATTGCAACTGGTGTTCCTTGACAGTTAGGATATGTGATTTTCTCATATCTAACAATCTGACCACTTGCATCATATTGTGCTGAATAACAATCGAGTTCAAATACTTGTCCTTTGTCTGTACTTCCAGCAACTGGTGGTGTATATGTTAATGTATCACCTGTTCCCTCTACTGTTCCACCTTGCAGAATCTTAACAAGCTCAGGAATGAACACATTATCTGTTAATGTAATCTGATGTCCAGTGATTGTTGTTGTTGCTGGTTTCTGTGCGATTAATCTTCCTGATTTTACAAGTTTAATTGCATCTGTTGTTTCCGTCTGCGGTTCTACTCCAACTTTATTCGCTGTGTCCACCGCAATCTCTGTTGCATTTGTATCATCACCACCAACCATTCCTGTTCTTACCACTACAAGCGAAACATCAATGGTTGGGATTCCAACTGCTTTTTTCTGTGTTTTTGCCATCACTTAGCCTCCTAACGATTTTCTATTTTTCTACAGCCTTGGTATTGAAATGATACCATATGTGCATTTTTATCCTCATCATAAAAACTTGCTGTTTCATTTCCAACATACATAACAAGTGGAAATATCTGTTTCATTTTTTGTTTTGTTTCAAACATGAAACTTTCAATTCTTCCATATCTATTTGCTGGAATATATAACATAATTGTGTATAGCGGTCTTTCACTTGAGACTGATTGCTGTTCGTATGTTCCCTCTGATTTTACCACAACATATTCTTTTATACATTCGCCTTTATGCTGTGATGGATAATACACTTCTGTTCCATCTACCGCTATAGTGTCCCTAATCTGTTCTATAATGCTTTTCATTTGATGTACCTCAATAAATCCTTATAACCGTCTAAAACTTCCTTGGAACACGCATTAACAGTTGGCTGTAGAATAGCAAATCTTCTTTCATTACATAACTCTAAATATATACCATAATCAACTCCATGACCTATATATATTCTTGTTCGCATTTTCCCAATTTGTTCAACCCATCCTGTTAGCCTTTGCCTTGCATGTCCTGTTCTGTCTGTCCACGGTCTGTTCCTCTTAGCATAGTTCTGAAACTTTTTTGCACCGCTTGTCGCAAACATTTTAATTGCAACTTGTGATTTTGTTTCTGCTCTCTCTAAATTGTCAAGTAACTGTTTCGCATCAATTCTAATTGTTCCCATTTAACACCAACTCCATTGATATATCACAAATAATGTTAAACTCCTGCATATTATTTTTCTCAATAATCTTATAAGTGTTTTCATTTATTTGTATTATATCTCCATTTTTTATTAAAACAGAATCATCATATGCAACCATTAATTTCGGCTGTCCTTTTGAATGTGTTTTAGAACCATCTGAAACGCTTTTTGTTATATATCCTTTTTGTGTATGAAACAATCCTTGTACTTCTACAACTTCCTCTTGCTTGTCTGTATCTTCTCCATAACTGTTTAAGACTATTCTTTTAACTACATAACTTCTTCCATGTGTTTTTATCTCACGTTTTACTTTGTTTAGTTCTATCTGTAACATTTTCTCATTCATCTTAGCACCCCACTGTTTACAGAAACAAAGTGGGATGCAAGCATCTTGAAATAACTAGAACTGTCTTTCGTGGTCAAACCACTTACATCCAACCCTGTTACTTCTGCTTTGATTAATAGTCCATCATAGCTTGCTTTTCTAACATCACCGTTATTTTTTTCTAATAGATATTGCAATTCATCCACTTCAAAATATGGTGCTTGTTTTTCTCTCAAGTTGAATTTTAACTGTTCTAGATTATCCATATACTCACCTCCCACTTTTGTTTACATCTTACTCTGTTGGATTGCTTTCTGAATAATCTGTCTTGCTTCTCTTACATTTTTAGCTTTTGAAGTATCAATGTTATGCTTTGTTGCATATTCCGCAAGCTGTTCTTTGTTCATTTCAGAAATTGGAATTGTGTCAACTGAATCATCCTCGACAATTTCTTCTTCTGTTTCAAAATCATCAATATTTTGTTCTGTTTCGTCAACAATAACATAACCATTCTTTTTGAACATTGTTTCATATGATTGGCGGCTTACCTTAACGGTATGCTCACCTTTCATAATATTAACCATTGCCATGCTTATTCCTCCCTTACGCTACTACATCAAGAATATATACTTGGTCTGCTGTTGGGAAGTCTGGCAGACAAATCATTGTAACTTTTGTTTCAACATTTACCGGGTCAACCTTTGTCATTGTTGTAACTGCTACTCCTGTATCTGTAATAGACACATTTGCAACATTACTTGACATAAGGTCTGACTCTTCCGGTGTTGTACCAAACCATGTGTTTCCGAGTTTTCCTGTTGGGAACATAACAAAAACATCTTCTGGAACATATCTCTGAACTGCTCCCTCTTCATCTTTGTATCGTTTGTCATATACTACAATGTCAATTCCGAGTTCATCTTTAATGAACTGTTTAACTTTTGCATCTGATACAAAACCAACACCATCCGTCATAACATAGATAGATTTCTTAATTTCTGTATTTGCTCTGATATATCCGAACACCTTTGAAGAGCATATTGCTCTTTCAACTGTCACACCAGTATCATCAACGATTTTTGTAATACCTGTTCTGATATCATCAAGAATTGTTGCTGATGGGTCACTCCAACTCTTTGTTACTGTTACTTTATGGCTTTTATCTACACCATAATCATACTCATAAGCCTGTCCATTTCCTTTCATAGAAATTGTTCCTGTTGTGAGCATCATCATTCTCATGCGCTCTCTCTGTGCGGAAGCACCCTCAAGAAGTTCAACCTCGTCTGCAAAGATTCTGTTTACGATTGCATCAATGTATGCTTGGTTTCCACTCTCAATGATTTTGTTAAGTTCCTGTCTTAATTCTTCATCAATATACTTAGACTCTTTAAAGAATGGCATATCTGCGCTTAACTTCTCAAATCCAATTCTCGGTCTTGGAATAGCCTGTACATCAAACGCTGATGCTTTCAAAACTACTGGAAGTCCATTAGAACCTTTCAACCATTTAAGCGTGAGTCCGAGTTTCTTATCATTTGGGAAAAGTTCCTCTCCTAAATATGGATCTCTGTCCTGTTGTAACAATTCCCAGTATGATGTAATTTCAGAACTAATAATAAGGTCATAAATTGTCATGTTTTGTTTTCCTCCTATTTCCTAATTAACAAGCAACGAATTTAATCATTGGCATTGCTTTCTTTACTGTATCTGTAAGTTTTGCTTTTGTTGTTGCATCAATTCTGTTTGTGTTTACGAACCCAAACAAAAGCAATGTTCCGTTTGCATCCCCTGTTGTAACATCTACGTCATGTAGAAGAACTCCTACTGCGTCAGACGCTTCTGTAGAGCTACCATCTGTTGCCGCTGTGAATGCTGTTGTTCTTTCATCAAGATTTCCTGTAAGTGGTGTTCCAGCTTTAACAACTTTCTTTGTTCCCTCTGCAACTCCGAGTGCCTTACTTACTACTACACCCATAGAAACTTGATGTTCTACTGCAAAAAGAATTTGATTTGTATTACCATATGTTTCTTTTCTAACTCCTGTTTGATTTAACATTTGTTTTACCCTCCTTTATTTAAAATAATGGCTCTTTACTGCTTTTCTTCCAGCAAGTAATCTCTCAGCCATTGTCCCGGCATACTTTGAATCTCCATTGTTTGAATCTCCGTTTGTACCCTGTTTATTTTGCTCTGTTGCTTTCTTCACTCTTGAACGTGTTACTGTTCCCTTTTTGTTTGTTTCATCTTCATCAGTCGCAAAATAAATCTTTCCATTTGTGCTGTCTTTCATTTCTGCAATTACTGCATTAATGTCTTTTTCTTTTGTAACTTTTGCTTTTGCAACAATAACTAAATCATCCACAAGCTCCGGTTTTGCTCCTAACTGAATAGCTGACAGTTTAGCTTCTGCAATTACTCTCGCCTCACGCTCTGTAACAAGTTCTTTTGTTGTTTCTGTTAGTGCATCATCTTTTTTCTGTAAATCAGTTTTGTTTGCTTCTTCATCTTCTTTTGCTTTCTTTACTATTGCCTGTAAAGACTCTGAATCTTCAACTCCTAAAGACTTAAGATATTCTGCTACAGCATCACCTTTTACTTTTTCAACATCAACATTATTTGCATTCTGCTGTATACTTGTCTGCTGGTTTGTGTTATTGTTCTGCTGTGTATTGTTATTGTTTATGTTATTCTGCGCATTTGTTTCTCCATTTGTTCCATTCGTGTTTGTATTTGTTTCTGACATTTGTTCTATTCTCCTTTATTTATTATATAATGTTTGTAAAATTCTCTCTTCTTTTTGTAACTGTCTTTTCTTTTTCTCAATACCTTTTAAAAATCTCGCCTTTTCTGTTTCATTTGTTTCACTGTTCATGTTTGCTGTTGCTTTTCTTATTTGTTTTTTCAAAATCAATGTTTTCTGATTATCATAATAAGAATCATATTGTTTTCCACAATTCGGACATACTAGAAAAGTCCTTGTTATGTTTTGTTTTCCAACTTGTTTGTTTTCTTCCTTTATCATTGGATAAAAGGATATTTGACACTTATCACATGTCACTTTCAATTATATCACCTTCTGTATACATTGTCAACTCTTTTATAAATATTTTTCCATTTTCATCATAAAAAGTTTTTCCTTTTGAAACTTCATTAAGCAACTTTCTTTTTTCATTGAGTTTCTTTGTAAGTCTGTCCTTTTTCTTTACCTCTCTAGGACTCACAGTTTCCTTTTTAAGGCGTTTTCTCATTGCCTTTACAAATAGCGCCTTAATCTCTTTGAACGTCTGTATGGACTCATTATCGTCTATCTGGACGACTTCGACTTCCTTACACCTTACACACTCAAAATACAAAATAACATGATGTTTTTTATCTTCGTCATATACATCTTTTTTCAGTAATGACTTTGAATCCAAACTATTTACTTCTCCACATTTGTTACATACTCTTTTTACTTCCATGTTCTCTCTCCTGTTCTACATAAAATCTAGTGCATATCTATCAATCTCCGGGAACGTTCCTACTTGTGAATTATACCACATTCCAATTTTCTTAGCTATATCTGACATACTATCTGATATTACTGCTTCAAAAGTACACATCCCATTAGGATGGTCTAACGGTAATGCATCTTTCGGATATACTCCCTGTCCTAATCCATATTTATCTTCTTTTGCTCTGTTCTCACATATTCTACAAACTCTCCCATGAAAGTTACTTGTTATCCATCTATAGCCAATAACAAAAGGGTCATTTTTGTTTACTGCTTCAAAACTCTGTTGATATGCGTGTGACACTAATGTTCTAGCAAGCCTTTGTGCGTTGTAATCAACATGACCGAAACGAAACTTATCATTTATTTTTTCTCCGACTTTGTTCGCCCTGCCACTGTTTACATCTGTTATTCTTGCTTTTCTAGTGCTGTAGATTACTTTACTTGCCTTTCTTGCTTTTGGGTCTACATAACTTTCAATATCAAGTGCTATCTCATATGCGCTTTTTCCTTGTGCTGTTCCTATTGAAATTATCTTGTTTATACTTTCCTGTGTTTGTTTATTATAACCCCATATCGCTTTACTTAGTGTCCAATTATCTTGATATACATTCCCTGTTATGATGTTTCTAACAACTTGGTCGGGAACAAACCTAAATGCTTCATGTATATCTGAATCTTTAAACCCACAATATTTAAGAAATGTTCTTGTATCATATACGACTGCTTCTGATACTGTTTCCATACTTCGAACAACACCATTCTTAATATCTTCATTTAGTTGTTCAATCCTTTTTGTTATACTCCGCTTTAACAATACAAGGTTTTGTTTTTGCATATTTCCATTACCCATGCTTGCTATTTGTTTTGTTACATCATGGTACAGATTCTCATACATTTGTTTTATGTCTTTTTGCATCTGCATTGTCGTTGTTTGTCTTACTTGTTCTGCATTTTTCAAACTAAACTTCTGTGCCATTATTTATATCACCTTATTTTTTTACTCTTCAAGTTTTGTTTGTGTTTCAATTTGTTGTACATTCTTTTCTACTTGGTTCTGTGTTCCAATATCATCAAGCTCACCTTGTACTTGTGTATTCATGCTCATACTATCAAACATATTGTTCTCTATTGCTATCTGCATAAGTTCATCATCAATCTGTGCATCTGTTTTAAATTCATCCTTTCTCCACTTCTTAATGTATGACTTTCTGCTTCTAGCATTTGCCGCAATCTCTGAAAGGTCTGATGCTTTTTCATCATCTTCATCTTCCATTAATGCATAATGTTCTAAAATATTAATGTTATACTGTATTTCATCCAATCCTGTTAAAACATATCTTGAAGCAACTTCATCTTTGTTTAACATTGCAATATCCAAAATACATTCAACAACAAACTCTAACGCTGGAATCCACGCTTTCATCTTTTCATCACATCTTACTTGTAATGGATAATACAATGCTTTTAATGCTTTTCCACTTGTTATTGTTCCCGCCATTGTTTCTTCTGAAATGTTTGGTATATCAAGTTCTCCATACATTGTTGTTTTAATTCTGTCTAGCGTTGTTTTAACACTCTCTGTATGGTTCATCTGCGGTGCTAGTGTTCCGACTTGTGGATGTACGTCATTTTGGTTTTGTTCTGAACGTAAATCCCAATATGCACCAGCTCCACTACTTAGATTAGCTGTTGTTTCTGCATTCATATCTACTGTATAACGAATAGGATTCATTCCTTTTCTTTCACTGTCTATATCTGCATTTCCGAGTCTACTATATCCGGCTTCATACATTGCTAAATCTTCAATTTCTGATACGCCTAACTTATCAATCAGTGTTCCATCATTCAAAATAACAACTGCTGGGATATATTCCAACTCTATTATTTGTTCTGGTACAACATTTTGTTCTACATTGCCGATTCCATTATACAGAATAGAACTAAAATGTATTTTACCTTTTATTTCTTCATATCTGTTTACTAGATACTTCTTTTGATTTGTTTGTTTTGTTCTGTTTACACTCTCAAAACTTATGAACTTTGTTAATCTATCTGAGCCATAATCTGTTTCGTAATAGAACTGCAAACTGTTATAAAAATGTGCTTGTATTCCATCCTGTTCTGAAAAATCAACCAAACATGCTACACGCTTTCCGATAAAACAATCTTTTGCACTTTGTAATAATGTTCTTGAAAAATTACTGTTCTTTAAAACTTTGTTTACTAATGTTTGGTATTGTTGTACTTGTTCCGTGTTTTCTTCACCAACATAATTCTGTTGTATTAAAAAATCTGGCGTTTGGCTAAACATAAATCTTGCTTCTTTATCAATCAATGTTTTTGCAATCTTAAATCTAACATCTGATGCTACATAGTCCCCTGCTGTTCCCTCTGTTATAAATTCAGCACCTTTTTTATAATCAATATAATTTTGTTGTATCTGTAAAAGTTCCTGTGTATATAAATTGTATCCCTCTTCTATTTCATTTCTTAAAACAAAATAAGGAAAATTTCTTAATGCTTGTATTACTTCAACACTATGTTGTTTATTACTAGCCATATAATATTATACTCCTTTCTATTATATAATATATTATAATATATAAATATATATAAGTCAATAATTATTTAATGTTTTTACATATAACAAAAGGGTGGATTTCTCCACCCCATTAAATGTTTGTTTTGGTTTGTTTTAGAATAACTGGAATCTATCCATTGGTACTCCATATGCTCCAGCATATCCATCTTGTCCGCCTGTTGTTTCATCATTATACTGCCACGAGTAGTACCCTCGTTTAACTGGTGAGATTCTGTATTGTGCTTTTTGCCAACTTCCTACTGGTGGATGGTAAATAACTTGTACCGCATCAATAACTTTACCAACCCCGGCATATCCATTGTTACTATCATTCCAGTTACAGCCGGAAACATATGGTAGCCATCTTCCACCAAGAACATGAACTCTATAACTTACTGAACCAACATCACACTTAATTGCTATATCTGTTATCTTTCTGCCCTGTACACCAGCAAAATCTTGTAGGTTTCGAACAAATGGATATATTGTTCCACCCTCTACTCTTACTGCATATGTAAAATTAACTGGTACATTATAATGTCCTCCACTTGGCTGTGGTGTTGTTACTCCTGTTACTGTTACTCCATTACCATAATCAATATCACAAAGCTTTAAAAGGTGCGTGAACCTGTTCTGTGACAGATTAGCTATTCTTACTCCATAAGCTGAACCATCTGCTGCAATGTATTTATCATCACCGAGATAAATTCCTATATGTCCTTTCATCCATACTGCCCAACCAATGTTATTGTTTGTTCTTTGTGAGATTGGAATAACTTCTACTGCTGTTTCTTTATATTGGTAACTGCCACGCATTTTACCAGTATACCAACTAATTAATCCACTACAATCTACACATGTTTGCCCGGCTTTGTTATCGTCACTGTACCAAACACAGTTAGAACCGTATGTTCTTCTTAGCTCTCTGATTCTGTCCAGTGTTACAACTTCTCCTTTTGCCCCATAAATGTATGGAGTTCCAACTTTACTCTTTGCGAAATCAATTAACCCTTGTGCTGTTTTACTCATATACCTCTATAATCTCCTTATATGCCCTTAGAATCAATTTTAATATGCTACACTATTATTCCTTAGCTTCTACTTCTTTAATGCCTGCAATGCTCGTTAAAAGGCTTACAACACCAGCTACTACACTTGCAGATACTACCATCTTCCAATCTACTGAACTAATAACCACACTAGAACCAATTACACCAATAGCCGCCTGTGCCATTGTTTTAATTGCTCTTATGCTTGCAGCCTTAAACCATTCAACAGTATTTACGTTTGGTTTGAACACACAATTCTTAAACATGTTTTTTACCTCCATTTTCTAATCGACATAACTCTAATTCATGTTTTGCTTCTCCTATTTCTTTTTCATTTCTTTCTATTGCATCCCACTGCTGTTTCTGCCCTTTTCTTACGTGTTCTTTATATTCTTCTATTTCTTTGTTTTGTTTTTCTAATTTCTCGTTTTGTTCTTTCATTTCTTTTGCTAACTGTTCTACTCTTAGTGTTAATTCTGTCATTGCTTTTGTGTTTTCACTTAGTGGTCTATATACTGCCGTAAATATTCCAATAAGTGAACTTAACCCTAATACCACAATACCTATCATTTCTGCTGTTGTCATATTATAAAACCTCTTATTCACTTTTACATTTTAAACTGCCATTTTCTGCTTCCATGCTTCGATTGCAGCGGTATAAGTAGCAGAATCACGTGTTGGAATATATACCAAGCGACCCCCGATACTCCGAGTACGAGTACCAACACTGCTATCCAGAGCCCAATAGAAACTGCCCTCATCACCGCCACCATTCCAACGACCGCCAAAATGAGCGATACGGTAACCGTTCAAGTTGACAGTGATATATGTGTAATCACCAACAGGTAATGAACTGTTACCAAGGCATTCTGACGCAATAAATAACCAGTCGCAAGCTGTTGAATATCCCATTGCTGAAATATAACCGTTTGCGTTTGTTACTGTGAATCCGGCAGGTTCATAGTTTCCACTGTTCTTTGATTCTGCAAAACTGAAATCAGAACAAATATAAGGCTGACCACCGCCCATTTTTCCATTGCCCCAAATATTGATACCATAGACAAATTTCCAAATGTTACCCCAAAAGTTTTCTTTACCTCTCCAACATACGGAAGTCTTACCGTCAACAGTGTATTCTTTAGCAACACCACCTTCATATGTGGTTGTTTTCTCTGCCCTACCTGTACCATTTCCAAGTGAAGCAGTTGAACCTGTTGCAGCTGCATAAGAACTTGTTGTGTCACTTCCTGTAGTCCAAGGTAAGGAAACAACACCCTGTGCAATAGCGGTCTGTAAGTTCATCATACCCATTTCAATGATCATAAGCATCTGTTCAGCAGACACCTGTTTAATCAGATCACCATGCCAGTTTGTTCCACGATTCTGTGCCATTGCTTCAATATTCGGTCTTGTAAGATTCTGTGAAGAACCGGATGCAGGTCTTGCACCTGCGATTGATGAAAACTTATCTTCACCAGTGTTCATAACCTGTTCATCATTCAACAGATACGCACTTGCTGATGCATCGTAAATACTACCTTCATAAGCACTTGTCAGGAAGTAATCAATTTCATTTCCTGATGCATCATAGAATGCCGGGTGAAGTCTGAAACCTGCACGTGGCTTTTCTGACACATAATAGTTTGCCTTTCTTAAGTGGTAACCAATACCTGTATCAATAGGGTCATACTCTACAGGACACACCAAATAATAGAACTTTGGCTGATATACCATAACCTGACCCATTGAACCATCTTCTTTATAATCTGCATCACCGTACCATGCCACTATAGAACCATCATCAGCAACATTACAACGTTTACGACCACCAAACATTGTGAACTTATCAAAATCAGAACCTTTTGTAAGGTTGGCTGCTCCGGCAAGTCTTTTGAATGTTTTATTTTTGTAATCGACCTGAATACCGACAATATCATCAGCAGTGATACCCAAATAGGCACGAATATCTGCAATATTAGCAAAAACAGTCTGCATTGTACTCATAAATTCTGTTTTATCAACTTTATGCTCCTTTAGTTTACTAACGTCATTTTGCATTTGTGTGTAATCGTTTGGAATTGTTTTTATTACTTCTTGCGCTTTTGTTTCTATTGCCGCTTTCTGTTCATTTGCTACTCTTAATAATTCTGCTTCAAGTTGTTTGTAATAGTCATGCGCTTCTTCTTCTTGCTCCTGTGTTCCGCTTACTTCCAATCCATCCAATACTACACCATTTGCAAGAGTAGTATTCCATTCATTTGTTATAATGCCATCCGTTCTAGTTTTAATCGCACAAACAATAAAAGATATAATGCCCTTATATGCTGTTACCTTTCTGCTTAGTTCCCAACTGAATGTTACATAATCTTCTCCATCTGTTGCTAAATCTGTAACAATATATTTGTCTCTTCCCGTCTCCAAACCACTTGCATTTTGGTAAATAACTCTTAAATCTAGTTTACTTAAATCTATTCCATTTCCAACAAATCTTTTACATCTGAAATATTTTCTTTCACCTTTTTCATCACTCATAACACCGAATATTCTTTCTGTGTCTGGAATAATCATTGTTCTTGTGTCTGCATCTATCTCTATCACATCATTTGTTTCTGTTAATCCTTTCGCTACAACTTCTGCAATATTTAACAGTTCATCTACACTAGGCACTTCAAACACCTCCTTTATGTTTGTTCTATATATGCTCTATTTGTTGTTATTCTTGTTTTGTTGCTCTTACATGTTAATTCAAAATAAAACATACTTCCATGTGTTACATTTACTGGTACTGTTACTCTGTCCTGTATAATTTCATTTGTTTGTTTTCCATCTACATCATACATGCTGATGACCTTTTTTGTTCCTTGCCACTCTTGGTCAAAATGAAAAATTAAACACAAATAGTTATCAGAACCCCTTACAATGTTTTCAAAATCACATTGTTTGTTTCTTCTTAATAACTGTCCAGTAACATCAAAATGTAATTCTCTCATTGCTTTCCACCTCGCCTAATTATTCCACTTGCTACTGTTCTTTCTACTGTTTCATCATGTTCTATATTCAATGGTGCTGAATCATATGTTGCAAATACTGGCTCTCTTTCTTCTATGATTGCCATGCACAGCTCTATTCCATTATAAATTCCGCAACTATAATCATCACCAATGTTTTGTTCTTGCATTCCTTTTAACTGTTTTATACTGTTCTTAATTGTTTTTAGCTTCTTCCAACTTCTCAACATTCTTAACACCTCCTGTGAGCTTCTATTTACCGCCTATATTCCATTTTATTTACTTAGCCTATAAATACTAGCCACTCTTACTATTTGTCTTTATTTGCTTAATATCTGCTACTGTATACTGGTCTAATGCATACCACAAGGCACTCATACAATGTGAATCGATATTGAATTCGTCATATATTACATTTCCCTTTAAATCCTTTGCATACGTTAAATCTTTTAGCTCCCTTATTGCATTCCTACATTTTGGCGAACATACTATTTTCTTAAATCTCTTTATCTTCTTTGTATTCTGCAACCTACTTCCCGGGTATTTTCTACATGCATACATGTTAAATCCCTCTTGCCTATAATACTGTATATCTTTTGGTGATGCACTATCTGCAAAAATAGGTTTCTTACAATTCTCTGCTCTTTGTTTTGTTCTCTGCACTCCATCTAATAGAATAAACTTATTGTCTGTCATATGATTCCTATACACTTCATCATAGATATAGAGTATTTTGTTTTTATCATCTACTGCACAACTTATCAATGCATTGTAACTTGTTTCAAAACCAAAGTCCAACCCAAAGAAATGGTATTTGCTTGGTATATTTGTTATTGTATTTGTAAATTGTTTTGCATTTGTCGCAATCGTAAATTGTGGTAATACTCTTGTTCCGCTTGCTCCGAATCTTCCCCACCTTGCTACCGTCCATAAGTGTGGGTCATTTATCTTTAATCCATCAAGACGCTTTATATATGATGCTGGCAAGAATGGATTATCGTCTGCAATACTATGATGATAATATACTCCATTCTTCTTGTTTACTAATGTTCTTCTTTTGTATATTTCTTCTTCACTCTGTATTACGTGTTCTTTTCCTTTATCATCTGTATGCGTAAAGAATGTGTTATACACCCAATTTTCTTTCCCTACTGGGTTTGTTGTCATAATAAAGTGTAGTGACATTTTAGGCTCTCTGATACGTCCTAGAAGCTCTGTATAAGCATCATAACGTATTTCGCTACACTCTTCCATCCAAACGATAGAAACACCATGTATGGACTTTATCTTCTCTACATTGTCCATTCCTCTAAATATAATTCTACTACCATTTGAAAACCTCACTTCCATTGGTGACATAACAGCTACAGCCTTTCCATTCTTAGGCAAGTGCTGATTAGGTAGTGATTCATCACTTAGCATGTTCATCTTTTCTAGTATTTCTTTAAATAATGCAAAACATGATTCTTTTATTGTTCCATATACCTGCCTTACAACAAGGCATGTTCTTCTTTCTTCTAGTAGTTTTAATATGATTTTAAGTGCTACATGGTAACTCTTACCGCTACCATATCCACCGAATAAAAGGTATTGTTCATAATTCCAATCTGTTAAAAAAGTGGAGAACCTTTTCGAAACATCAATATTAATATCCATGCTTCACTTCTCCTTTTGTTTTAATTTGTTTGTAATAGCAGAAAAGGACAGATACATCACTGTGCATCTGCCTTTCTGTTTGAATTAATTATACCATATTATATTTTATACGTCAATGCTTTACTTAAATATTTTATCAAGAACATCTGTCATATCGGTCAACATATCCATTGCTTCCATCATTTCTTCATATGGTTTTCCATGCACTTCTTTCATGCATGTATCCCTGTGATTAATCAGATTTTCAAGTGTTGCATTTTTCATCTTGATATCTTCATCTTTAATCTCACTCATGCATATCACTGAACCGATTGCATTCATAATTGTTGCTTGACTTTCAAGAATAATATCAAGTTTGTTTTCTACCTTTTCAATTCTCTCTTTCATTATTTCTTCATTTGTTTTCTTTTCTTCCATTGTTTTGTACTTCATTTCTGAAATAGATATTTATTTGTTTTCTTTTAGGCTTTACTACCTAAATGGAGCATGTAGGATTCGAACCTACAACTTACCGCTTATGAGGCGGTTGCTCTAACCATTGAACTAATGCTCCTTATGTGTTGCTTTCATGCGCTTGAACACTACTCACAACACTTTAGCAAGAAAAAGAAATTTGGTTTGCACACCTTTTATAGTGTGCAACTGCCTAGGTTGGATTCGAACCAACGAATGCAGGAGTCAAATTCCTGTGCCTTACCACTTGGCTACTAGGCAATGTGTAGGCTGTAAAGGGATGGGAGTACTCTACAACCTACGAACTACAATAGATTAAGAAAAATACCCTCAAAGTATCATGCCTGTGTTTTAATGACTTTAACCACCTGTCATATAATCCTATGCTTCTAATAAACAACCACTTGCGAAGAACACTTCTCTTGTATCCCAATCATGAATCTTTGTTCTTTTTGGTTCTTCTCTTATTTCATTGTATTTTCCATACTTCTGAATTTCAACATATGTTAAAAACTTTGCTGTTCTTTTTACTACCTCAAATACTAACACATCATTTTCTGTATATGTTTTTCCTACTTCAAATCTTCTTTTTTCCATTTCTGTTCTCCTTATTTGTTATCTTTTACTGTTCTCCTTGTTTCTGATTATATATTAACATAATGTATTATATTTGTCAACACTTTATTTACATATTATCTACAAAATCCAAGTCTGAACAACTTTCACATGTTCTCCCTTTGTTACTTAAGCATATAAGTTCTGCATACATCCCGCAACAATCACAATATCCAAGAAGACTGTTATTTGTCCACTTTCCATTGATTTTGACATATCTATGTTTATAGTTCTGCATTATTTCTGGAATTTTATCAGAATATATAACAACTCTTGCACCTGCATGGATACTTGTATTTGATTCTACAAACACAACTTTCTTTCCTTGTGATAAAATTTCATTTTGTCGCTTTTCTAATTTATCGTAAAAATCAAATGAAATAAAACCATAAATGATTTCGTTATTTGACTCACAACCATCATATATATTCATTATATCCTCCTATTTATTTTACATAACATAATATGTTATAAAACAGAACCTCGTTGACTCTGAATTATGAGATTTTACTGTATATCCTTTTCCGAATCTGCCGACATAGGGTTTTGGTTCTTCATTGTTTTTAACTGATACATAACCACGACATAATGCTGTGTGATGCTCTTTATACTGTACTCCATTTAATAACATATCTCTTATCTCCTCATTTGTTTTCTCTCCTTACTTTTTTATACTTGAAGTGCAACCTTACAAATACCTAAATCAACAATTTGAACACTATCACTTTTAATGACTTCCTGTACATCCTCTTTTTCTAATGGTTCATATAGCAATTCTTTCCATGTTATTCTTATATTTAACTTTATTCTATTGTAGAACTTCTCTGCTTGTTCTTTTGACATATAATCGCTACGCTCTATACGTTCACTATCATTTCCAAATCTTACAACATAATCATCCATCTTATTTGTTCCTCCTGTTTTGTTTTATCTCTCTTAACTTGTTTATATAATAACATATATGTTTTATTATGTCAATATTTTATGCAAATATTTTTTTAGGACTTTTTCTAAAATGTTCATTTGCATGTTCCTTTACCGTTTTTAATGTTTTGGCTTCTGAATACTTTTGTCCATTTATATATAAATAATATTTACCTGTTACTGGTTCTTTTTCAATAACATATTCATTACTTGATATCCATAACTTATCAACTATTCTTTCTGCTTCCCATAATCCATCAATTCTTTTATCCTTTTTAAATTTCATCATTTTGTTCTTCCTCCTAGTTTGTTTACTCTGTTTTTGTTTTCCTTAACTTTAATTATATTATAACACAACAAAACAGAAAGTCAATATGTTTTTATATAATATTTTATATTTATTTATATAATAAAATAAGCACCCTTAAATGAGTGCTTAAATCTTACCAAGTGCTTTCTGTGTTCTCTTAAGTGTACATTCTTCATACATCAGTTCTTCCATTGTTGAGTTCTTTTGTCTCTCATATGTTCCTTTGCTTTGGTCTAATGCATGAAATATACTACCTGTTCCAATAACTTTCATTGATTCTGTTGGTTCTGTTTTATCACCGTTTAGAAGATGATTACAGTTAAATGTGTTTACTTGAAACAAATCATCACAGCCACAGCAACATAAACTATCACCAATTTGTCTCAACCTGTTTTCTCCAACGAAGAACTTCATACCGAGTTTATGTGCTTTTGTTTTAAACATTTCAAAATGTTCTTGTAACATTTGTTTGTTATAACATAAATCTGCACCAACTCTTTCAAGCTCATGTTTGTTGTTCTTTGGTTTTCCACTATTGTACTTCATACCCTCAAATATTACACCGTATGCTCCCGCATTTTTAAAATCATTCAGACTATTTTTTAGAACGTCATGTTTTACTTGTGGCAAATATGGCTGGCATCTAACAATAACTCTCTGGACATTTTTACTTAATGTTTCTATCATCTTTAGTCTTTCAATATATGTTGGTGCGCCCTTTTCTATGTTATCGTAGTATTTACTAACACAACTTATCTGCATAACAACATTACACTCTTTTAAAACATCTAAATATTCTTTGTCAATACATAACTTACCTTTTGTACTTATAACAACTGGGTATTTTGTTTCGGCTAACAACTTCAAAATATTATACGTACTATCAATGTTTTGTTTGTTGTTTTTTTCTATTGGCTGAAATGGGTCTGACATTCCACCCCAATGAACTGGTATATCCCAATCACACCAAAATGTGTCTCGCTGTCTATTCCCCTCTGTAAAGCTTTTTAAACTGTTATAGCTACCTTTCACTGGCTTTATCTTTTTAATGTCTTTAAAACGCTTTACAAAGCAATATTCACACGCATGAGAACAACCTGTATAGTTATCAAAATGTATCGGCATGTCACATATTGCAATTTGACTTCCACAATCTACACTCATTGTTTTACCCCCGCTTTTTTTCTTATTATCTCTTGTACCTTTTCTTTGTTTTTGTTTAGATATTTCATAATTGTTTCTTTTTCATCTTTTGGAAATGCTAGTGAAACAACAAAGAAATTCTTTTCTATTTTGTCTTTTGTTTCATACTCAAAAGCACCTGTTAAATCAACATCTTCATCAAACCCAAACAAATCCATGTCTATATCTTCTATTAGGTTTTCAAGTTCTTCATCAAGTAAACTGTAATCCCATTCACTTTCATTTAGTTTATTATCTACTAGCCTGTATGCTTTTATTTGTTCTTCTGTTAAATCTTCTAAACAAACTGTAGGTACTTGTTTTAGTCCTGCTTTCTTTGCTCCCAGTATTCTACCATGTCCAGCTACTACACTATTATGTTTATCTATTATTACTGGCTGTGTAAAACCAAACTCTTTAATACTGTTTGCTATTTGTTCTACTTGTTCTTTACTATGTTTCTTTGCGTTCTTCTTATATGGTTTTAGTTCTTTTATTGGTTTATAAACAATGTTTAGTTCTTCCATTTCCATTACCTCACTAACCTACATATACCTTGCACAGATTAAGACTGCAAAACAAGCCACCGCCATTCCAATCAGAAGTGGTTTTAAAATATCAATGAATTCGCCGCCAATCAGATTTACTGGCTCTATCTCTTCTACCTTCTCTGGTGCAACCTCTTGTTTATACCACTTACGGAGTTCACGCTTAGCACCATATTTTGTCCAACAATACTGAGTCTCTCTAAACCACATATCATCATCCTGTACTTCGCCAATCCACTTACCCATATCTTTATCATACTTAACTCTAAGTTTCATATCTCATATGTCCTTTCTTATGTTTTATTATATATATGTTCTATACTTCTTTGTTATGCTTGCCTTTGTTCTGTTATGCGTTTGTTCTATGTTTTACTATATAGCTTTTTATTATTCACATGGTGTTCTGTTTGTTTTACTTACATATAGCTTAGTAGCTTACCCATGTATTTTACGCTTTTAACCTTACAGTTTTTTAATGATAGTAACATTATACTTTTATGTTTTGCTTCATGTATGTTTTCTGCATAGCATATTGTTTTATTTGTTTGTTCTGTTTCTTTTCCGAAATCATCTAGCTTTGTATATATTACTAGGTACTTACTTTGTTTTTCTTCATCCATTTGCATATTTAATTGTTCTAGATCTTCTAATTCTTCTTTTGCTTTTAAATATGTTTTATTAGCAATACCCATTCTAAACCTCCTATCTGCCTTTTCTAGCCATTTTATTTATATGTGCTTATACTTTATAGGGTATGTGATTTAAAACGCTTATATAGGCTTATTTACCACTGTACACTTCATTTCCCCATTCTTCCTCTTCGCTTTCTTCTTCAAGCCAATCTGTTCCATTTTCTGCATTCCATATTTCTTCATCATCCTGTTTGTTTGGTTCATATACATCACCCTGCGTTATAAGGTTGATTGTTACTTCATTCTGTACTTTTCCTGTTTGTTTGAACATATCTAACTTGTCCATCATGTTTACGATTTCTTTGATTGCTCCCACATCACCTGTTAAGCCTTTTTTAAACAGTGCTACCATTAATAAGTTTTGGTTTGTTAATTCGCCACTTTTAAAACCCATATGCATTAAAACTTGTTTTTGTTTTTGTGTTGTTATATCCATTGTAAGCAATGCTTTCATGGATTGCTGTAATGCCATTTTTTCATCACGTTTCTTCTTTCTTGCTTCAACACCTAACTGCCCGATTCTTTTTCTTTCTTCTGGTGTTCTCTCATTCATTGGGATTAAATTTTCTACTCCGTTACGCAATACTTTTGGAGACTTCGTATTTGTTGCCATCCTTTCTGTTCACTCTCCTTTTTACTTTTTGTTCCATAATATCAAATAAGGCAAGGAAGTTCGCTTTGTTTTGCTTCTCCCTCACCAATATTTCTTTTTATATAAAAACAGTAAACATATAAAACTAATCAAGTATACGAGGTTTATGTATACGAACGAAATTATTTTATAAGTACAAACATGGCTTTTTATTGTTTTGTTTTATACATCCACTGTTTTTATCCTTTTATATTTTGGCTAACATTTATGGCTGTTACTTATATGTTTCTATCCTAAAACATTTCCTTAGTTCCATTTTATTATAGCATGTTACTATCTATTTGTCAATGTATTTTATTAAATAAATTATACTTTTTTTTACCTTTGTTTCCTTTGTTTGTTTTGCCTAAAAAGTAAATCCCTTTCTTTCTTGGCTTTTATTCTTTCCGCTTTCGCCTTTTCATTTGCTTCATAGTATTCTAAATACTTTTCGCACGTTTCATGGCAATGTAATATTCTTTCTCCACAGTTCTTACATGGACTATGTAACATCATATCAACCCTTTTCTCCTTAAGTAATCCTCTACATCACATAAATATAATATTGCTTCCTGTGTATCCTGTTCCTTTATACTTACTATTCCATCTGTGTCTTTTACTGTGTACCTATATTCTGATATTGGAAACCCGTCTTTTGTTTCATTCTTTAGCTTCCGCTTTACTTTTGTTATAAAGTTTAATATGAATACTACAACCAATGTTATTACAATGCTTTCTAATGCCCCTATATGGCTTTTTATCAACGCATATGGGAGTAATATATAAATAATACATACAAGTTCTTCAAAATGCCCTACAAGCCAATTACGAGCCTGTACAATAGTTTCCTTTACCGAGCTTGCTACTGCTTCAAATAGTCTACTCATAGTACCTTACCTTTCAATCCAGTTTTTAATGTTTCTAATTTTGTTTCAAGCCTTTTTCTATATGGTGGAGTTTTGCACACTTCACATCTGTATTTGTTTTCTTTGTTAAAAAACGCCCCGGCAAACTCTTTACATATTTCACAGTTATGCTCAAACACTTCTTTTTCATCTGCCATAACATATACTTCTAATTCTACACAACCAATTCCACTACTTTCATTTTTCTTTATATTGTAGCTTATGTTTTTAGAATTATTCTTTGCTACAATGTTTGTTGATATCCATTTACAACATTCAAGATATGCCTGTTTCATTGTTTTAGCTTTGAACTGCTTACTTATAATCTTTTCTGCTATTAACATGGCTTTAATCCTCCGATAACTCTTGCTTTGCTTCTACTGCACTTCTATCTGCAAGCTCATTTAATGGGTCTCCATTATGTCCTTTTATGTGTACCATGTTTATTACCATTTTCTTTTCATACACAAGCTTAAACATCTTTTCCCATATGTGTTTATTCTTTACCGGTTTATCTTCTTTTGTTTTCCATCCATTTTTATACCAGTTTAAAAGCCACCCTTTTATTATAGCATTCACAACATACGCACTATCACAATACACTGTCACCTTTTTTGCTTTACTCTTAAAGGCTTTTACTAATGCCATATATACTGCTGTTAATTCCATTTCATTGTTTGTTGTGTTTCGTTTGTTCCCTTTTGTTACACTTGTTTTGAATCCGCTGTCACATTTTACAAGTTCCACATAACTCCATCCACCTATACCAGGGTTTCCACTACAAGCACCATCTGTATAAAATATCAATTCTTTCATTCATTTGTTCCTTTCTTTGCATCTGCTTTAATGTCTGCATATAATTTCACAATAATCTTTGCAACTAACTCCCACAATGTTTTACCATACACTGTTCCAATCCAATCATGCTTTTCTCTTACCTTTATGCAACAGCATGAATAGAATACAAACTTTCTTGTTTCATTAAGCTGTTCATAATATGGCATAAAGCTCTGTGTTCTGTAGTTATATCTTATACAAATTCCTTGCATTGATTTTTCTAATATTTCAAGTGGTGCAATCTCTGTTTTTGTATAGTTTTGTTTTTCAAGCATCTTTGCAACTGGTTTTACTTTCCAAAGAAAATTGTTTAATGTTTTTATGTTCTCCTGTTTTGTGCAATCTAAATTTAAAATCTCTTCTGTTTTCATTGTTTTATTCCTCTTAATTAAAAAGGCAAGAAATAGAATACTTCCTACCTCCTGCCTTTTATCAACATCTATGCAACGTTTGTTTTATTTATTTGTTTTAGATTTCCCAATCATCATCTTCATCATCCTCTGCTTCTTCTGCTTCGGACTCTGCATCAGCGGCTTTCAGAAGTTTCACATATGCATCTGCTTTCATCTTTGTTTTTGCTTTGATTCCACGTTCTTTACACATTTTGAAAAGCTCCATTGCTGTTTTACCCTCATATGGGTCTTTCTCTTCTTCATCCTCTGTACCCCAATCATCATCTTCGTCAACTGGCTCTTCTTCTTTCTTAGCCTGTTTCTTAGATGTTGCTTTAGCTTTCTTTGTTTCTTTCTTAGGCTCTTCCTCGTCAAGCTCACCTCTGTCAAACTTTTCAAGAAGTTCAATCAATGCATCTTTCTTTCTTGATTTACACTTAGAAGAAATTCCTCTTGCACAACACAGCTTGTAAAGGTTTGCTCCTGTCATATCAGTGTAGTCAAGTTCGTCATCCTCTGCTTCTGTTTCAGTTTCTTTTGTTTCCTCTTCTACTTCTGTTTCAACTTCCACACCATCTTTAAGTCCTGTTTCAAGAACTCTTGCTGTAACCTTTGGAAGTGCTTTAAGAATTACAAGAATCTTATCACCAGCTACTGCTACCTCTCTTGTAAGCATTGGATAACGTGAACCAATCTCACAGATGTTTTCTTTGTTCTTTCCCTCAATAATTTCCTTTGCCGCTTCATAGGCTGTCCAATTCTTTGCCATCTTTCATTCTCCTTTTTTCTCTTTGATTTTGTCTTGTTTGATTTGCTTTGTTTACTCTTAAATATTAACATACTGTTTATGTTTTGTCAACAGTTATTTAAACTTTTTATTTGCTTTCTTCTTCGGACGGTGTTCTAACATCAATGAAAGGGTCTACAAGTCCAACAGCTTCACATGCTTCAAGAACACAATCTGCTAAAGCAATTAGACCATCTTCATCAAGGATTCCTAAACTGCCTTTAAGAAATACCTTTGTTTCTTTTCCATCTTCTTCTGTTACAAGCTGTTCTGCAACACTATAACCTACTTTGTTTGTTTCACTGTTGTACGCTTCTGAAATCACAACATTTCTTCTGTCCTTAAAACGCTTTGAGGAAAGTTCTCTAAATGTTAATCTTCCCATTCTTCTCCACCTCCCTCTTCTCCATTGTCTGGAAGTTCTAATACTGCCATAAACTTAAGCATGATATACTCTTCGTCCACCAATGAACAAATGTTATCTAAGTTTACATTTTCCACAAGTGACTTAAATGGGATTGTTGCATTTCCATCTTTATCAAAGTTAATTGCTCCAATAGTAAACATACCCAAATTTACTGCCCTGCTTGTAGCTCCTTTTGCATGTAAAGTAATATCATTGTTTAATCCCTGTAATAACTCTACACTTGTTAAGATTTCATCATATCGGAGTTTAAACTTAACCTGTACTGTTTTGTTTTTTCCAATAGTTAAACCCTCAAAAGTAGCTATCCCTTTTTGTTGTAACTTTCTTTCCACTGTTTTGTTTTTCTCCTTTCTGTTCTAAACTTCTGTTCTTGTTTTCTTCTTTCTTGTTCTTTTTGTTTGAAATAGTTATTTCTAGCATTTATGTTATGTTTTACTTTATTAACATCTATAACATTAATACTTTGTTTTGTATTACTATTTCTATTTGAGTTAGAATCTAAGTTGTTTAACTTATCTGTGTTAGGCATGAAGCTAACAGCTTCAGAACCCCCTCTTTCTTTCTCCCCCTTATAATACTCTTCTTCATTTTGGTTGTCAATACCCTTTTTGCATATTTTATACTTTTTTAAGAATTCTTCATCTTCTTCTGCAAGCTTATTTATTACATCACGCTCTATAAGCTCCCTATATGCCTGTATATCCTCTTCTTTTATTGCAACCCATACTTCATCCCTGTTAATGAATTGAAAGGCAAATAAGGGTATTTTATGTGCTTCTAAAGCATGATGTTCTAATAAATGTAATACACTTTGTTTAATACTGAAACTTTCATGGTCTGTACTTTTTAATTCACAAAGAAAGTGTTCATTTTCACCATCACATTTTTCTATCCACCCAGCACCACTATTTTTTGTAGGTTTTAAACCTAGCCTGTGCATTACTTCTGCTTCATTCTTTCTGTACCACTTTGTACTACGTTTATTCATGTTTTGTTAGTTCCTCGCACTTCTTTCTGTATTTACAAGTCCCACATACAATGATAGGTCTTTTACCATAAGATTTTCCAAAACACTTCTCTCTTTCTTTTGCTTCAATCATACATTCTCTTTCATATACACATAAATTACATTTCTTATCCCCATTAATATGCCAACCAAAACAACAGCCTTTTGACTCTTCGTCACTTATATCTGTTAATTTTGTTCTTTTGTTTTCCCAACTTGCTACCACTTCCAAAACATCTACAATCTCTTGTGCCATTATGATATCAATACCGACATGCTTTGTTCCACAATTTCTACACTTTTCAATTTTTTCTTTTACTTTGTTTGCAAGTTCCTGTACATTATATTCTTTTTCAATCTTCATCTTCTTCTCCATCCTGTTCTTTTAGTTTTTGTTTTGTTAATGCTTCAAGGTACTTGATATACCCTAAGCCTAACCTGCGTGTGCTTTTTGTTCTATAATTTTTTCTTGCTTCGTGTAGTTCCTGTGTTCCAAACAAATCACGGAACTTAGTTTCTGTTTGGACAATAACATAGCTGTAATTATCTTTCCCATTTAACATTTATTCTTCATACCTCCATTCTAAATGTGCTACTATATACATCTTCTTTATAATGCTATTTCTAAGCTTCATATATGTCCCTAGGTTGAACTTTTCTTCATCATTCATACATTTTATTATGTATCTACGTAAACGTGTTATTTTGCGTGATATAACTTGGAATTCATGACAGCCGCTTTCTTCTCTCCATTTTGCTATCGGACAATATAAACAAACTACTTTAAAAGTGTCACTTCTTTGTCTACTCCTAAAACTGCACGACGTTTTTGTCTTTTAAGTTCCCTGTTATATACTTTGTTATATTCTGATTCTGTAAGATGTTCTAATGTTCCATCATACCAAACAAGAATGCTGTGGTCTTTTCTTTTTGACTTTGCTTTTCTTCCCTTGCGTGATTCCCTCTTATTGTTTCTTCTTTCTAACTCTTCTTGTGTTAGTTCATAATCACGTTTTACCATGCTACCACTTCCTCTTGCATGTCCTGTTCTTCTGCCAAAAGTGTTAGTCTTTTTGTCTGCTCTTTCTGTTGCTTTTTCAATTTCACTATTACTGTTTTCAGAATACCATTTTCTGCATTTCTCTTTGCTCTTTCTTCTTCGTTCCTGTGTTCTTAACTTTAATTCAACATTTACATTTGTAAATACTTTTTTAAATTGTTCTTCATCTACTAGAATCAGAGCGTCTCTGTTATTACCTATCTGAACACATGGGATATTATAATCAACAATCAACGATTTAATAATTGTTTTACTCAATCCTGTTTCATTTTGTATTTCTGTTAGTGTTTTAATCTTATTCATGCTATTCACCTTTTATAATTTGTTTTGCTAGTTTTCCAATGAACTGTTTGTCCATTCCATTCAGCCTACTAAACAAATCAAAACCTGTTGTTCCATCAAAATCATAAAAAACATATCCATACTGTGTATTTATTCTAATTGTTTTCTGTGAATATTCTTTTTGTAGTTCTACAAGCTGCTGTGCTATTTCATCAAACTTTTTATCACTCCATTTTGGACTATCTTCTTCATAATACAAATAACTATGTATTAAAACAACTCTTTGTAGGAAATCTATTTTTAATTTATCTGTCCAATATGCTGGAAAAATATACATTTGCTCTACACCCTCCTGTTCCACTCTTCTATTACTTGTTCAACAGAACTCGTAGCTATTTTTTCTTGTGACACTCCTTTTTGATAAATCTTATCTACTTTTAATGAAGTTCTAACTCCACATGATAAACACATAACTTGTACACCATTTTCTACAAATAAAACTGCTTCACCTCCACAAAAAGGACAAGACTTTAATACTGAATTAATACTTTTCATTTGTTATTTACCTCATTTGTTATTATATTTTCTTTTAATCTGTTTTAATCTCCTTATTTGTTTTATATCACTGTTATCTTGTTTACATTTAATACTATAATACGTTTGTTATTATATGTCAATAACTATTTTAACTTTTATAATATAAACTGTATAGCTTTATAAAGAAAAATATATATATAAATATATATACAAAAAGAAAATTTATTCTAGCAATCCATAATATTTGTAATCTTCGTATATTCCATTTTCTCTTTTATATATTATTTTATTATATAACAATGTTTTTATCAGTCTTTCTTGCATTAAATCTAAAAACAAATCATTTATATAACTTCGTTTTATGTTTTTATATGTTTTAAAATCCTTTTTTACAAGCTTTGTTATAATTTCATCAACTTGCAAATCTTCATAAACTCTACAACCAGTACTCCAATATTTTTTCCCAAATATATCTTTATGTCCTCCACAAACAAAACATTTATAATGTATACTGTTATTTATAGCTTTATATATTGTTACGCCTTTTGAACCGCTAAAAAATCTTATTGTATAATAATTTGATATTGTCCATAATTTACCATTTTCATCTAAATATCCATCACCAACCGTACATTCATAACGTATTGGTTTTCCACTACTATCTGTATGTATTATACCATTTATCATACATATATCATTATGTTTTCTATGGTATTCTTTCAACAATGGTGTTATTGTACTATATATTTTGCTTTTCTTCTGCACTTGTTTTGCATATTCTTCATATTCTTCTAATGTTTTTCCTGTGAATTTCTCCATTTCTTTTCTAATCCTCCTATTTAACGATTTAAGACACTTTATACCTTTAGCCTATACTTTTATTACTGTACTATATAAACACGCTAGAAACTTAAAATACAAGCTATAGAAGATATAATAAAAGGTAGCTTTTTAGGCTACCTTGAATTCTTCCCTAAATACTTTCATGTATTTGTTATTACCAAGTGTGTATTTGTTAAATGTATTAATTGTATCAGCTCCCAATCCTTTGAATACTGCAATCTCTAAAAGTGTATTAATATCAATTCCAGCTTTTTCAAGTTTTGTTACTGCCATAATACATCTATAACTAAATGTTGCTCTAATACCACTTGTTCTAGCCTGTGTTCTAAGTTCTTCAATAAAATCAACAAGCTCTGTATTTCCATTTGCAAGGCTAAGTTCTATTCTTCTATCATAATCAAACTTAATTGTAACAAATCTATCAAGTGTTGCTTGGTCAAGAACAAGCCTACCTGTGTACATTTCATCAGCACCACTTCCAACAGTATTTCCAGCCGCTACAACTCTAAAGTTTTCATTTGCTTCTACTCTACCAATTGGAAATTCAAAATACCTATTAGCAAGTGCCGCATTGAGTAATACTAATACCTCTGGAATACTTGCATCCATTTCATCAAGAAAGAATAAACCACCTTTTGTAAACGCTTTATAGAACTCTGTTTCATGGTAAACACCACCAGCATCAATGAATCCAGTAATTTTATATTCTTGCTGTACACTGTTTGTGAAATAGAAGTCTAAACCTAGATCCCATGCAATCTGTTCAAGTGTGAAATTCTTTCCTGTTCCTGCATCCCCTACAAGATAAACAGCTTCATTCTGTTCAATACAAGTTTTAATTAAATTATATTTCTCATGTCTGATTTCTTTTTCTTCTTCCACTAGAGGAATTTCTTTTACTGGTTCTTCCTTTTTAGGTTTTACTACTGGGTGAATAAGCTCCACAGAAGTTTTATTTGTTTTACTTTTTCTTCCTTGTGTTTTAAGTTCATTTGTTGTTCTGTTTTCTGAACGGAAATTTTCCGGTTCTTTATACTGTGTTCCATTTCCATTTTCATCAAACGTGTAATAATAGAAGATACCTTGAATTTCAAAAACATAAATTCCATTCTTCTGCATTTCTCTAATTTCTTTGGTATGTTTTCTGAATGTTCTTTTCAATGTTACAACACCAAAATCTGTTTTTGTTCTGCACTCTACATGCATATCATCAATCTTTGTTACACTTTCAAATGTTCTTCCTATCATCATTTTGTTCTCCTTATTTGTTTTCTGACTTATTTATTTGTTCCTTACATCTATTATATATTATAATATACCAAACAAACAAACAAATAAGTCAATAGTTTTGTTTTAATTTATTTTGTATTTTTCAATGTTTGTTATCTCTTCTTCTATAACATTTCTTGGAACATAATATTCACCTTTGTATAAATGTTTTACTTCTTCCCACCCTGTACATTGACCATAACCGCTACCAAAATCTTTGCAATCATCTAATCTTTCAATCAATCCGAATACTATTCTTCTAAACATACTCGGATGTGCTAACGGAAATGCAAGCTGTTTTAAATTCATACGCTGTGAGCTGTCTTTTACTTTCACTCTAATATCAATATAGCCCTTTGACTTTCTGCTTCTTGTTACAACACTAACAAATACATTACAACGCATGCCTTGTTTTTCTAACTTATCTACAGCCTGTAAGAACTTTACGCTTTCACGCATCATTGTTTGTGTTGATGTTGCACCGCTATAACCAAAATCTTTTGTTATGTTTACAACTTTCTGTTTTTGAACAACTTTTTTATTGTTTATCATGTTTGTTGGAATACCTTGTAAATATCTTGGAACACTGCACTGGAATCCTGCAATATCATAAAACGCTTTGTTTCTATATCCATTGTTATTTACATTAACTTTAGCGTCCAGTTTACTTTTTAAATGTTTTGCTCCATCTTCCCAACCATGAAACAATAACTCCCTTGCTTCTTCCATTGTATGTGTTCCTGTAAAACCATAATTATTACTATCAGAAGCATGGTATCTTTGATAGAATGATGTTCTTTCTGTTGTATCAATATAATTAACCACATCTGCTATTGAATTAAAACTAATATTTATATCATTGTTTGTTTCTGTTCTTTTCATCTTTGTTATCTCCTTGTTTGTTTTCTCTTGTTTACAATTACTATATTACACTATTTGTTTTGTTTTGTCAAATACTTTTTGTAACAAAAAAGGAACGCTTTTTATACGTTCCCTAAAATGTTTCTTCTTTTAGTTTCTGTTTTGATTTTGGAATGAATCCATACATAGCAATACAATAAGAATCTGCTAAATCATCATTTATTTTACACGGTACTTTCTCAGCTCCTATTTTAACGTTTATAACACCTTTCTTGCCCCTGCCCTTATATTCCTCTGCTATGTACTTTAAAAGTCCTTTCTGCCTCAAATAAAGGATTGTAGGATACTTGTTAGGATTTATTCCATATTTATTTTCTTTTGGTTTGCTTGTTCCGATAACTGCATTCTTCCATGCCTTTGTATCTACACTATAAACTTTTATATTATGTGCTAGAAATACATCTAATATTGTTACGATTAAACCACCTGTTGTAATTAAATACTGTGAACTCATATGTCCACCACTAAACGTCCTAATACGCTCTATAATACATTTTATTTCAATAGGCTTATATTTCCTTAGTAGCTCATTTAAAATTGATTCTAGGACGCTTCTAAGGTCTTTACGCTTATCATAGTTATTTTTGCATCTCGTAAAATCTATACTATACATTTTCAATAGCTTTTTATCTTCTAATACTGTAATTCCTGTTCGTGTATAACTTTCGTCAATTCCTATTACAACCATGTTCCCTTATATACCTTTCCTTTTTAGCTTTTGCGATTTTCTTTCTGAACTCTATTTTATCTTCCTTTGTATTCATCTTTGTATCATTACATTCACAAAACTGAATTCTTTTTATATGTTCAGAAATCCATGTACTTTTTACAAGTTTAAATGTTTTAAAATTTTGGTTATATAGAAGATATTTGTTGCCTACTTTTCCACAATACAGAATCGTATATATACTTGTTTCTGATTTTAATTTAAACAGCGTTCCAATTTCTATTCTGTTGCAATCACTACACCCCGTTGTTTTTAACTCACTGTCTTTTGAAATCCATCCAATAATGTAGCCACTTAATAAATTGTTACTGCATCCATATCTATAAAACTTTTGCTCTTTCGTTTGTTCCTTTTTGTTTTTATTCAAATAGCAACATTCTGCACAACTTGTTTTCCTCATTCTTTCAACCACTCCAAACATTTTTCTTTGCTTGTAAATACTGGATAGATGTCTCGCTGTGTTTTTCTGATACCAGTATCTATTGTACTGTTAATACATAAAAAGTTTTGTTTATAGCTTTCTATGTTTTCTTTTTTATCTGTTACACACTTAATTGGTTTTAAATTATACAATGTTTCTTCTTTGCGTACTATACATTCTTTTACAATGCATTTTAAAACAACATTCTTTTTTGCCTTTTCCCTTTTACTTACAAATACAAGAAAACATTCCTGTTCTGGTAGCATTCTTAAATATGTTTTGTGTACATTCTGCATTCCTTTACACTCCCTTGTTTCGCACTCCATGCAATCTAAGTATGTTACACGAAGTGCATATGCTTTACAATATTTTGCCATTAATTAGCAATCCTTATCTTTTACAATTTCTAAATATTTATCTAGCCATTGAAACACAAAATGAATGTTATATGACCCAAAGCCAATATTATAAGATTCGCTTCCTACTTCTTTGTATTTAATTTCAAAATAAAAACCTAGGTTTACTCTTCTTACAACAACCTCTGCTTCTGTTACCTTTATTTTATCAGCTTCCATATCTCCCCATTGATTTTTCATAACTTCCATCATTTCTATTTCCATTACTTATACCAACCTTTCTTTTGCTTTTCCATAACACACATCTTTCATGTTGCATTCTTCTGCCATCTTACAATTATACCCTGTGCATTTCTTGTGTCTTTTTACAAGTTTGTTTTGTTCTAATAGCTTTGTTTTACTTTCCTGTATCCTTTCTAATCTTCCAATGTATTGTGCAATTTCACTTGGGTTATATTCATAATGGTATACTTTAAATTCCTGTGTATTTTTATCATCACACAAAACTATTCCATGATGTATACCTGTTAAATACATATATAACTGGCATTGCTTTCTTCCGCTTGCATGGTACTTTTGTTTTTTAAATGTAAATGTATTTACGCTTTTGATTTCTACTATGTATGGAATCTTCTTAACGCTTTCATCATATACACTTTCAAGCTTGTAATCAGCTGGTATTTCGCATATTATATCGGGGGTATAGGATAAGTCAAACTCTTCTGCAAAACGGCTATAATCGCAATCTAAAGGCTTACACAAACCACCCCTAATAAATAACCTTTGCCACTTCTCATGTATTGCATCACCCTCACTAAAGATTCTTCTTAAACCTACTGGTACTTGCTCACCTTGTAACTGTTTATAAAACAATGATAACACTTGCTGTCGTATACAGAACTTATCATCTGATACAATTACTGCACTTGCATGTAATCCTTTTCTTTCTGTTGTTTCAGCACCCCTTGTCATTACACTCTTAAGGAATTTAAGTTCTTTTGGAATGTCTTTATCTAAGTAGAATAAACCATTTAACATTTGTTCTATTTCTTTTTCTTGCGTACTTTGTACCTTCGTAAATGTTTTGTCTGCATCCTTTTTAATATCGTCTATTATTCCCATTTTATTCTCCCTGTTCTGAAATAGATAGTATGTTTGTTTGTTTCAAACCAGTGGTTGTACAGAACCTTGTTCTTGCTTGCTTTTCTGTCTCGGCATAACAGAAGAATTTATGCTCTGCACTTCCACCGCTTGTATATGTTCGCTTAAATACTATACAATAAAATATCACTCTAACATTTCCTTGTATTTTTTCTTATGTTCATCCATGATTTCTTTTCTAACAGAATCGAGGTCTGCAAAATCAACAAAACCACGTTCATAGAATAATGGGATTTCACAGCTCTGCATTGGATTACAAACTTTGCTTTTTACTACTTTGACTTTCATAATCATTCCTATACGCTCTTTGGATTCTGTGTTAAATGGGTTATGGTTAGGAATTTCTATATAACCTTTTCTTGCTACTTGCAACTTAAGCGAATCAGCGTGTGATAACTTATGACCGCCCGGAGTTTTAACATTATCACCAAAAGGTAATGCATTCATTTTATCTCTAATCTGATTGATAAATACAACTGTAGTACCTGTTTGTTCAATAATGAACTCTAACGTTGGTAAATATTTGTCCATAAGTCTCGCTACACCACCGATACGCATTTCCTGTTCACTATCAGTGTTTACTGCTTTTCTGACCTTGTCAATATCATCCTTTGGTTGTAATGATGGTACACTATCAATCATAATTAACGGAATACCCTCTTCTGCAAATCTTATCGCCCTATTGAATGCTTTTTCACCATATGGCGCTCTATATATAATCATTTGTTTTGGTTTATTACCAAAAAGTCTTGCCCTTTCTGTTGAGAACGTGCCTTCCACGGGTTCTACAAGACACAACTCATGTTGGGCGCATAACTGATACCCTAATGTTGTTTTTCCGGCACTCTCTGCTCCGAAAATCTCAATAATTCTGCCTTTTGGAATCCCACCACCAATAATGTTATCAAGGTCAACAAGTCCTGTGCTCCAACGCGGAATGTCTAAATCTGCTGTTTTCTTTCCTAAACTATAAACACTACCATTCTCTTTTTTATCTATTTCTAACATAAGTTTCATAATACCATCTTTATTCATACCTTTAGACATTTAAGATTCCCTCTCTTCCTTTTTTAATCAACCTTTTTAATGTTCTTGAAATCTCTCTATATCTCGTTTCTGTTTGTCCTACGATTTCATCTTGGTCTAGTATTTCTAACAGCTCCTCAAATTTGTCTATATACCATTCTGCTTTCTTTAAGTCCTCAAGCCTGTTTTTGTATTTATACCTCCAAACATACTTATATGCATTCTGAACACAATACTCTGCTGTTCTTTTTACTCCAAACGTCATAATCATTGCATCAATACACTCAATGCTTGTTCTATCTTTGTAATGCGCTGGGTTTATGTTATCTCGTTTCTTTCGTTCTTCATTCTCCATTGTTTCAATAATTTCTTTCATCACTTTTCTACCTCGCCATTAATGTGCTGTTATATTTTACTACTCTGCTCATGTATTTGTTTTTATTAAACTCTAAAGCGCCCTGTTCTTTCAGAGTATCAATCACCCTTGTTGTAACACTTCTTCCTTTGCATCTATCATAGAAATCATCATAAGACTTGAATACACCCTTTCTGCGCTCTTCCTCAATGGTTTCTGCGGCTTTTTCTCCAATGCCCTTAATAATACTCAACCCTTGCTGTATAACATCCTCTCCATCCATTTTACGCAATGAAGTTTTAGCTGAATAATTTACATGCGGTAACATAACCACAGCACCATCTTTTACCGCAAACTGTGAATACTTAAATATATCTGCATCATTGTCTGCATACTTCATTTTCACATACCAAAACTGTGTTGGGTAATGTACTTTATAGTACATTTGGTCAATACTAATAAGCGCATACGCTGTGCTATGACCGGCGTTAAACCCATAGATTAGCATTGACGCCCATATTGAATTAGTTTGTTCTTTTGTTAATCCCTCTTGCTTGCATCCTCTGTAAAAGTCTTTCTTCATTTGTTCGATAATTGGAACGTATTCTGGTTTTGTTAAATTCTCCGCTTTCTTCATAATCTTTAACATATCGAAACTCTGCTGTGGTGTTAAGTGTCCAACTTTCTGCGCTACTTCAACTGTTTGCTCTTGATATAACATTGTTCCATATGTTGCTTTTGTGTATTTGTAATATGGTGTTGTTGTATCCACCTCTCCTGACAACTTATTATGTGCATATGTTTCATGCATGTGCAACTGTAATGGTGCTGGTCTGTTTAATGCGTTCACCGCTATGATATCATTAACACAATCACACTGAATCATATCAAGAATCTTTTTAGGTGCTGACTTCTCCATCTGAAATATTCCGTCTGTTCTCCCCTCTCTAAATCCCTCTATAACCTCTTTGCTTTCTTCATCTTCTTCTGTTATTGTATGCCCTGTTTTCTCTCTAAGCTCACGCATTTCTGACATTGTTTTAAGTCCTAACATGTCAAACTTTACACAATTAATATGCTCTAAATCATCTTTGTCAAAACAACTGCTTAACGCTCCTGTCTTTCTATCTCTCATAATAATACAAGTATAATCACTTATATCTGTTCCAACCACAGCAACCCCGGCCGCATGTTTTCCAAGATACTTTATTTTGCCATAAAGTTTTGAAAAATGTTTTATAATGTTGTCATACTTTTCATTAAACTCTTCTGTTCTGTATCCATTCAATAAGTTACTCATATTCAGCTCATCATCTACTATGAACCCCTTAATATATGACTTAATTTCAGCAATAACCTTTTTGTTTTCATCTGCTTCAAACCAATCAACATCTTTTGTTGTTTTTAATTTGCAAACACTTGCCAAATCATTCACAAGATTATCAACTCCATACATCCCATAAGAACAAATCTGTATTGCTTTGTTTGGATATTTGTTTATAACATAATCAATTACTTCCTGTCTCCTATCTCGTTCGAAATCAAGATCGATATCCGGCAACGACTTCTTTTCCTTTCTCATAAATCTACTAAAATCAAGATTATATTTTATGCTGTCTACTTCTGTGATTCCTACTGCATAAGCTACAAGACAATTACAAACAGAGCCTCTTCCCTTTCCTGTTTCAATTCCATTTTCTTTCGCCCACGTTATGTAATCTCTAACAATAAGGAAATAGTCTGCAAAACCATGGTAGTTAATTACTTCCAATTCTTCTTTACATCTTTTCCAGTATTCCTTATTCCATTTGTTTCTGTTTTTCAATCCCTGTTTTGTTAATGTTTCAAGTTGTTTTGCTCCATCATCTGATATTTTAGGAAGTTCTAATTCTAACCCATCTAGTATGTTTTCTTCTACTTTGTTATAGATTTCTTTCATGTTATCTGCAAATCTTTCTGCAAGTTCCATTGGTCTTTTAAGCTTCTTTTTATAGATGTTTGCAAATCGTTCTGTTATCTCATATTCTGTAGGCATGTACCTTTCACTGTATGTTCGTTTTACATCTAATGTTGTTTTTCCGATTTCATGCATTTTACAATATGTGTCAAAATCTTCTTTACTTCCAAAATGTGAATCACTTGTTAGAATACATTTTATTTTCTTTCTTTTTGCCATTCCCATAAGTTCATAATCTGTTCTTTGCTGTGTACCCTGTGCATCTATCTTATATGGCTGTATTTCAATATATAAATCATCTTCGAATATTTCCTTAAACTTATCCAATAAACGCTCTGCTGTGCTTCTATGACCGTTTAAAATAGCTTGTGATGTTGCGCTTGCTATACAAGCTGTTGTACATATAAGTCCATCTGAATATTTTTCAAGTAACTTAAGGTCAACTATAGGTTTATAATAAAATTGTTTTGTGTTTGCTTCTGTCATAATATGACATAAGTTTTTGTATCCTTGCAAATTCTTCACAAATAAATTCAGATGATAACTTTTTCTCTGTGGATTTTCTTTATTGAATTTTGGTTGGAAATATATTTCGCATCCCATAACTGGTTTTATTCCAACTTCATTACATGCTTGATAATGTTTTATAAGTCCACTGATAGAACCATGGTTGCTTATCCCTAATGCTCTATATCCTAATTCTTTTGCATGTTTTGCTAACTGCTCTGGCTTACCGAATCCATCAAACAATGAATATTCATCATGCCTGTGTAAATCGAAAAAATTTCCCATTTATATCTTCCTTTCTGTTCTCTATGTTCTACTTAATTATAACAAAAGGGTTGATTTTGTCAACCCCTAACACGTAACTTTATTTTGTTTTACTCTTCCCAATCGTCCTCTTCTTCATCCCAATCGTCAGAATCATTTTCTTCGTCCGCTTCTTCCAAAAGGTCAATGTAATATTCTTTTGACTTCTTCGGTTTACAATCAATGTCACGCTCTTTACACAACTTATAAAGCTCCTGTGGCTTCATGCTTTCATAATCATTTGTTTCGTCCTCTTCTTCATCCCAGTCATCTGTTTCTTCGACTTTTGTTTTAGCTTTTGTTTTTGTTTTGTTTGATTTCTTCTTAGGTTCATCCTCTTCATCAAAATCTTCATTGTTATCAGATGGATATGCCTTATCAATGTATTTTAAGATTGCTGAATCAGACAATGGCTTTACTTTGTTATTTCTAAATTTTGCTTTGTCTAACGGAATAACAGAATATGTTGTGTTCTGCCCTTTACCAATTCTTTTAATCTCATAATCTCTATCAAGAAGCGTTCCATATGTTTCATATAATGAAGCAAGTGCTGGAACTGGTGAACAGTTATTAACTGCCGCCATTAACAGTTTTACTTCTTTGCTTTCGTAGTCATAGACACTCCAAAGGTACATTTTTCGTGTTCTCAGATTTTCATCTTCGCAATACTCACAAGTTCTGCCAAATTCCTCTTGGCATGGAACGTTTACACCTAAAGCAAAACTGTCATGGAACTTGATTTCTAAACCATCTTCCATATCTGTTAAGAAACGAACTCTTGCTTTTGAATCCTCTTTGAAAAACATAAATTTTCCCTTACTTGTTCCACTCTTGCTGATTTCACTTTTAATGTCTGATAACTTAATTTTTCCCATGTTGTTTCTCCTTTTATTCTTTTGATATGTTTGTTTTATACTCGCCGATTTCTACCGCACAAAACTGTTTTGGATTTATGATATAACCACCGAACTCTATATATGCATTTGCATCTTCAAGGTAACATTGTTTTATAACATTTGCTATGTTACTAACTGAATCTTTCACAACTTGTTTTGCTTGTTTTACGAGTTCTGTTAAAAGCATTTCATCAAAACTTGCTTTATCCTCATTACGCATAAAACCGAATTTTGTTTCGTATTCGCTACAAATCAGTTTGTACTTTTCACTTTCCTCATTATACTCTCCATGTACCGTTCTGTCAATCGTTAATTTTTCCAATGTATCTTTGTGATACAAATTCATTTTACAATTCACTCTATATCTTAGTACCATGCTTTCTGACCCTCCTAGAACGCTGTTTAGCGGCTTTTATTTCTTCCTCTGACATTTCCCCTACATCCTTTTTATCAGCTGGATAATCAAAGCGTATCACATTAAAAAACCGCTTCAAATACTCTGTTCCTTTTATTCCGCATTCATCATTATCTAATGCAGATATTACTGTTGTAATTCCTTTTTGTTTTAATTTGTTTACTTGTTCATCTGATATATGCCACCCTAATATTGCAACAACATTTTTTATATGCCCTCTTGTTTTAAGACTTAAATAATCCATGTATCCCTCACATATATATGGAATGCAGTTCTCTTCATATGTTCCACATAGTGTGTCACGCTTTCTGAATCCCTCATTGTATAAATACTTTCTTTTCTTTTCAACATGCGGGTTCATTGTTCTCCCCACCCATCCCATAAACTTTCCATTGTCCAATATTGGGAATATAAATGGATATACAACATTGTAATTGTATTTACACTTTGAAACATTCAATGCACGCTTGCTGAATCCGCGTTTCTTCATGTATTCAATTATTTGTTTTTCATCCTTACTGTTTGCTTCATTCCAATCTGTTGTTTTTAGTCCATAGTAATAATCCTTAGCTTCAATCAATGCTTGCTTACTTTGTTTCTTTCGCTTTCTTTTAACCTTTATCTGTAGCTTTTCTATTTTATCACTATGTAATATTTGTTCTAACAGACAACATGCTTGTAAATCATTTAACTCTGGATGTGCTTTCATAACAAAATCTAATGCATTTCCTTTTGCTTCACAACCAAAACAAAAAAATGTTCCATCATCTAAACAAATTCTCATTGATGGGTTTATATCATCATGGAAAGGACATATAATATTAAACTCTGTTGTTGTTATTTCTTCAACAATTCCATAATAGATTAATACTTTCGCAAGTTCCTTTCCTCCATATGTTCTTATCATGCATCCTGTTCTAGCCTTTCTGTTCTGTTATCTTAATGTATGGCTCTGATATTTCAACATCACAGCATTTTCCTAACTGCGCTTTGTCCTCTTTACTTATTTTGCCTGTTTCATACATTCTGTCTAACTTTGCTTCGTCCATGCTTTCTTCAACATCAATGAACTTTTTGAACTTCTTCGCATCTACTCCACACTGTTTCAAATACTTAATAAGTCCATCCATATCATTTACTTTGTATGTTTTATTCACAACTGTTTTGTACAACTGTTTTGAAATGTTTTGTTTTAACTTTTCAAACTTCCATGTTAGCTTCTTTCTTCTAACTTTTGTTACTTTAAGTTTCACATGATTTGTGTAATAGTTCATCCCATCTTTTAACTCAATATCAAAAGTTTCTTCTCCTTTTGGGAGATTTGTAAACATAAAATTTGTAACTGCAAGCTGTTCTTTTTTTCTTACTTCATCATAATATTGGTCAAACTTCTTTTTCTCTTGCTGTGCTTCATATAGTCTTCTAACGCTCTGTTCTATCTGTGCTGTATTCATTCTTCTGTCCTGTCCTTTCCTTGTATTCTTTTACTGCCTGTCTCTGTGCATATAATACTGAATTGATATCTTTCGGATATGTTCTGACATTTACATCACGAATGAAAATAAGTTCATCAAATGTTAATTCTTTTTCTTCTCCTACTGGTGTCTGCACTCTTACAAGCTCCTTTCTCCTATTTACTCCAACAACTCTTGCTGTTCCCAGCTTCTTTAAAAGTTTTCCGTGTTTTGTTTCAATAAATCTAACATAACAAATCATGCAACCAACCTGTAAAACATTATCATAAATTCTCTGCTCTTTTCTTGAACCATATTTCATCTCGATTTCTTCAAGTGTTACAAATTTTCTTTCTTCTGTTTCATCTGTACTTGTTTTAGTCTCTTTTGTTTCAACTGGTTTTTCTACCTTTGTTTCGCTTTTTACTTCACCCCATGCTCCATTATCCTCATTGTTTGATTCTGGCTGTTTTTCAACAACTTCATTCTCATAAACATTAAGTCTGTCAATCAACTCCTGTTTTGTAAACTTATGTCCTTTGCTTTCTAATGTGAGTCCTCTGTTTCTTGACTCCTGTTTTAACTCTGCAACTTTCATTTCTTCAAATCTCATTTGTTTTGTTCTCCTTTTCTTTTTATGTCTTAATTATATCACTTTGCTTTTTCTTTGTCAATATTTATTTTAAAACGATTATGCAAATTACTGATAACATATAAATCATTCCAAACAATGATAAACAAGCTATGATGTCATTAAAATCCTGTTTTGTTATGCCCCATTCTTTCCAAAAAGTTCGGAACACTCTTTTTAGTGTTCTTACCTTTCTTTTTACTTTTCTCTGTAGCTTTCTATAATTGTATGGTGTCATTTTGTTTTATCTCCTTTCTGAAATGTCCAACAACTTCTTTACTGCCATCTGAAACTCTTCACTTGCTCTATGTTCTTTTATTGCTCCTATATCTGTCATACATTTCAGATAACCATATAATTTGTTTTCAGCTTCATCAAAACTTACTAAGCCTCTTCTGTATGTTGCTAATACGATTGTTTCGAACTCTGCATATTTTACCATTTTTGTTTCCTCCTAATTTGTTTTCTTTCTTGTTTCTAAAACTATATTAACATATGCTTTATTTATTGTCAACATCAATTTCATAATTTTCTAAAAAGAAATTAATTGTTCTCATTACATCACTATTCTTTGAATAATCTGCTTCAACTGCTTCTGTTTTCAAATCAATATATCCAAGCGTTCTACGTTTATAATCATTTACATAGATTCTTTCATATGCTCCTTTACTCCAATACTTGAAAACATAATAGTTACTTTCATCATCCTTGTTTGTTCCGCACCATGGATTTGTATTTCCGTCTCTATCAATTACTGCTACCTTTGCATATCCTGTAAATTTCTTCATTTTTGTTTTCTCCTTTTCTGTTTTGTTTGTTCTCTCTTAACTTGATTTAATTATATATCAAAGGATTGATTTTGTCAACCCTTTAATTATATTTTTTTTAATCGAATAAACAATATCTTGCATAACTGTAACCTTGTGTATTTACAAAAAACTTTTGTTCTGTTTTTTCATTTACAATCATTATAACATATTGCGTGTAATCTTCTTCACATCCACAAGGAACATCTTTTAAAAAATTAAAATCTTTTAACAAATTATTTTTGAAATAAGTAAATTCTTTATCATTCATAATAAATGCCATTGAACAAATTGCCTTTACATTGTAATATTCATTTTCACCTAACAACTGTTCTGTATATTCCTTAAGTGTATTGTTTTTATTTAATTTAGGCTCTGCTAAATTTAATTTCATTTCTGTTTTAAATGTTCTTTTCTTCATTTGTTCTTCCTACTAGTTTGTTTTCTTTATTAACTGCTTTCCTTTAACTTGATTATATTATAACATATATAAAACAAAAGTCAATACTTTTTATAAAATATTTTAAAATAAATAAAGCTATATAAAATATATAAATATATTAATTATATTATATATAATATATAGCCTTATGCTTTGCTCTATTTATTTGTTTTATTTATCTGTTTTGTTGTGTTTTGTTTCTTTCTTCTTCCACTTATCTGTATAAGTATCATTATACTTGTCCTTATACTTCTTGTGGTATTTATCTTGCATGTTATGAATTGCTATTACATCATATCCAGTGCCGTTAAGCTGTTCGCACATTCTGTTTATTTCTTTCAGCTCTTTTGTTACATCCTGTATGAGCTTTGAAATATACTCTGCATCTGCTCCCATTCCATTATTCATACATTTCTGCCACTGTTCTTCATACAGTTCTTTTGTTTCATGCTCCCACTGTTTATACTGTTCCATTGCATTCTTTACAAACTTAGGAAGAACACTGTCATTCACATCATCTGTTGTGTATTTACTCCAATCTCTTGGAATCATCTGTGGGAACTGCACTTGTCTTAACGGAATCAATTTTTGGTGAAGATTTATGTACTTGTGGTGTAGCTTTCTTTTGTTTGCGCATTCATCCATATACTGACATTCTAACTTTCTTTTAAATCCTTGTAACCCAAGAAAGCAAAAATAATCTGCAAGCTGTTCATGGAAACTTAATGCTTTCTGCATGTGTTCATCAAGTTTTACATACACTTCTTCTGCAATGTTTTCTTGCATACGTTTGTTTCTTTGTGTTCCCATATATGGTTGCTGTTCCTGTGTATTCCATCCCTGTTCTGTGTTTGCTTTGTTTGTATTCACATTTTCGTCATATTTCACACCATTTACTTCATACATTGTTTTGACCTCCTTATATTACTGGAAAATTATAACTTGTTCCGCATAACTCACAGCTACTAACCATAAAAGTACCAACATCTGTTGCAACATTTGTGTGGTACACTTTTCTACTTCTTAACTGGTCTGCATGAACATTATTTCCACACTTTGTTCTAAGCACATATTGCGTTGTTCCTGTTCCGATTGTTATAGCTACCGTTTCTGCACTTGTTACTGTTGGAATTGCCTGTGCAATACAAATACATACTCTTTCTTTGTTACTATAACTTGCCTGTGGTATGTTCAAAACCAAAACACCATCTTGAACTACTACACTGTTTGTTTTAACAAAATGTACACAACCACCGCATCCATATCCATTATTATTATATAAACTACATGCCATTTTATATCACCCTTTCTAACCCTTTTAATTAAACGAATAGGGCGGTTTTTATGCCGCCCCTACAAATATATCACGCATAAGCGGAAACTCTCTTAAATCATCAAATAAACACCTTTAGCATCCACATGCATTATTGCAAGCTGTTCCAAAATGTGAAAACATATGTGCGCTTTCATATGGACTACAAGTCTGATATGCTGGAATTGGTGTTGGTCTTAATGTTGAAATAAGTGTTGCGTTCTGTGCCTGCTGACTCAGCTGGAAGTTTGCTGTCTGCAACTGGTCACGTAAGCTCTGAATCTCATTCTGTGTCATTAATGCTCTTGTTGCATCACCATCTGCTTTAATAGCGTTCACAATATCACAAGTGTTTCTTGCATTCTCATATCTTACAGAGTCAATGCTTCTCTGCGTTGTGCAACAGCAATCCGCAAGCTGTGAAGCAAGCGCATTTGTATTCTGCATTCCTGCTACTGCTACGTTGTTAATTGCTTGCTGTGTTCCGTTAAAACCATTCAGAAGTGATGTGTTGACTGCATAGAATCCATCACAAATTCCATTCTCCAAACCATTCAGTTTGTTCATAACTGCTTGGTTATCAAACCCTCTCTGAATTGCACTATCTGTATATGCGCTTGCTGTACTATTCATACCATTACCACCCCAATTTCCAAAGTTACCTCCCCATGCAAGTAGGAAGAATAAGAAGAAAATCCAGCTTCCATTACCATCGCCGAACATTCCATTGTTTTCTTTTCCGAGTGCTAATGCATCAGCTACACTCAATCCATTTCCATCCATTCCCATAATTGTTACCTCCATTAATAATATTTATATAAGCCGCTATATGTACACTTTAGCGGTTCATACCACCCATAAATGCTTGAAACTGTTTATAAGCCTGTTCTATATCTATTCCTCTTTGCTTACATAAATTTCTAGCTACTTGCTCAAGTTCTTGTTCCGATTTTCCTTGCACCATTTCTTCTGCTCTTTTAAAAAGCGGATTATTCTGCATCATTTGTTTGCTCAACTTCTGAAACATAAGCCACACCCTCCTTGAGTTCTTTTATTCTTTGTTTCAATTCACTTACAACATTTTCAAACTGTTGTTTAGATACATATTCAACGCTTGCTTTATTTTCTGTTGGTTTTAGTATATATGTTTTAAGTTCTGCTGAACCATCTAACAATATTTGCTTTGTGTATATACAACCATTTGCAATGTCGGTAAAAACAAACAAACTGCCATCTAAATCAATCATGCTTGCTTTCGCTTCATCATAACTTGAAACTGGTCTACCTTTTAGCATCTGCGTTTGACTCTGATTTTGCATATATGGTTGTTGGTAATTGTATTGCTGTTCCATCTGCGCAATTCTATTTTGTGTTAATTGTTGCTGATACGGATTCATCCCATACCCTGTATAATTGTACATCAATCACCACTCCTTTCATGCTCTTAATATATCACACTTTTAATGTTTTGAAATATAAACAAAGTATACTAGGAATAACCTTAAAGAATATGTGCAATAAAAAAGGAGTGCTTTCGCACTCCATCAAATCATTCTGCCTATTTTCATAAGCATCTTTCTATGTTTCTTTTTAACTGCAATTTCCGATAATCCAATTTCATCCGCTATACATTGTAAGGTTTTCTTTTCCTTATAATGCATCCATAGAATCTGCTTTTCTTCCTCGCTCAACATTGTTTGCTCCATCAAATCACCAAACTCTTTTACAGAACTTATGTCCTTTAATTTCGTCCTAGTTTCTGCGTTCTTTTTATCCATGCTTACCACTTCCCATAAACTTTCCGCATACTGGACATTTCTTAGAATTACCACCTTGCTTATTTCTATTCTTTGCAATCTTAACAGTTTTTATTGTTCGTGTTTTTGTTACGTGTATATGTGACCTTGCCATTTCTAATTCTCACCACCTTGGTTATGAACTGCATTGTCGTTGTACCGATTTCCACTTACATCATTATATTCTGCATTTGCATTGTCTCCGCTTGTGTCAATATCAACATCTTTTCCGTTTGCATCTGTTGTCACATAATCAAATTGTGACTCATACAGACAAAACAACCAAAACTAAATGCTGATTGCAAGAACATTAAAACAATCAAAATTATTATAATGATATCTTTTAGTTTGTTCGACCTTTTATACTCCTTTTGTACGTCTATCAGTATTTCTTCAAATTCTTTGTTTTCCATATTATCACCCCTTAATACTTTTCAAGTACCACTTTTACATAGAACTGCTTTGAGAATGATGGATAATTTGTTTCTCCTATCGAAAAGCATGGGGCAACACCACTCGGTGTAAGAACCGCCCCTACTGTAGCTGGCTTACCGGTAAATTTA
>ERZ791884.359-NODE-359-length-50731-cov-4.007104_pt1 | contig 50731 bp, 49 predicted proteins | sample MGYA00509941_ERZ791884 | MGnify/ENA primary metagenome ERZ791884 (study PRJEB30046, sample SAMN00792095) | human gut metagenome | study: EMG produced TPA metagenomics assembly of the A metagenome-wide association study of gut microbiota in type 2... | reverse complement strand
AAAGGTGTTGTAATGATTTTGCATTCATATAATCATCCACAACATAGATTGATTTATTTGCCTGTTGGTAGATTTCTATGTATGCAATGTCAGCTTCTAACTTCTGGCCTTTATAAATAACAAAATCCTTTTTATCCTTATCAGTAATAAAGTTATCTGCTAAAATAGTCACATCTTTTTGAATGAACTCTACCCTTTTCTCCATTCGATCCTGTCTCTCAGTTATCGTTCCAACCTTCGCTGTTAAAAGTTCCATTTCATTTCTAGTAACAAACTGTTGATTTTGACTAATATAGTGACGCATCTCCCTAAAAGTGCGCATTATAAATATACTCTGCTGTTCTGCCAATTCTCCACGAAGAACTGTCGCAAGCATATAAATTCCTTGTTCTGTAAATGCGTATGGTAGTTTTCTACGACCTCCTTCCTGCCCTTCAAAATAATTTATATTCCGTGAAGTCACAAATTGTGATTTCACCAATTCCACTTCTTCTTTAGTTAGTTGAAACATAAAATCTTCTGGAAATCTTGTCAAATTACGTTTTACCTGTTGATTTAAATTTTTAACTTGATAACCATAAATTTCTGCCAAATCCTGATCCAACATTACTTGCTGTCCACGAAGTATGTACACCTTACTCCGAATAGCATCTGTAGTAATCAATTCTTTTGTTCCTTCCATTCTTCCTCCCAACCAATCGATTACAATTTCTATAAATTGCTGATTCCTATTCTGTTGCTATGAAATCACACATCCCTTGTTATTAGCATTCCTTGTATATTCCATCTTCTTGCCCTTCGGACAAGAAGCATCCCTCGCTCAAAGAACTCGGTCAATTGTGACTTCACAGACTATTCCTCCACCATGTTCTCCATCTGTTCCAACTTCTGCAAGGCTTTCATATACGCCATCAATCTTTTATACTGCGCATCTCCAAGGCTGTGAATCTGCTTTAATATCTTAATATCCGACCTGGTAACTTCATAATCCATATCTGCATCTTTATACTCCGGATCAATTCCTTTTCCCGTTAAAAGCTGTTCCGGTGTAATATCCAATGCGTCACATATGGATAATAAACAGTCTGCCTTTGGATTTGTCTTTTTCTTTTTCCAGTCACTGATGTTACTTGTTGCAATCCCGGTTCTTCTCGACAGTTCCAACTGGCTCATGTTCTTCTGCTCCATTATGTAAAAAATTCTTTCACTGATAATCATGTGTGTTCCTCCGTTATATTTTATATCCGTATTTATCGTTTTTATTTCCGTTTATACGGTCATTCTATCATGCCGCAGCATTTCTTTCAATAGAAATGATAATACTTCTGAATTTCTCAATATTTTCTGTTTTATATAATTCCATGTACAACTGTTTTATTCTCTTCATGCGAAGATAATTATCAGGATCCGGTAATTGGTCCAGTTCCATTGCGTCTGCATACTTTGCCACCATTTCTCCAATAAAATTCGCCAAATCACTCCATGCATCTCTTTCTTTTATAACCACTTTATTTTTAATCATAATTGAAATCCTTTCTGCCATTGTTATCCATCATATCCTATCCAAGATACTATTCTTTCGTTCAGATAGGATATGATAGATATTATTAAAATTAGTATTGTTAATATTAGTCTTATTAGATTTTGATTTTTTCAGTTCCAGACCTGTAGAAATAAAAACTCTGTAATCGTAAAAATCAAAATTTCTGACTGTGATTTTTACGTCTTATGTGCTTTGATTTTTTCTTATGTGGATATCTTTCAAAACACTTTCTTTAAATAGAGCTTGTTAGGTTTTCCAAGTCCCTGTCTCCTACGTTCAAGTGCCCCGAATGTCTCCAGCTCGTCCAATAACTTGCAGGCTTTTTGTGTTCCACAATTCAATATCTCACAAATATTTATTACAGAATAATAGATAAATACTCTTCCGTTTTCGTCCACCCATCCATTTTTTATAGATAATGAAACCCTATCTAAAAAGATTGCATATAAAAGTTTTGCATCTATTGACAACCCCAAAAAGCATGCAGCATCTATTAGACATTTTGGTAACTTGAAGAAAGTAAACTGCTCTTCACCAGTACAGTAATTAAACGTCGGCTTAATGCACAGATTTTCTATTCCATTTCTTCCAAGCCTCTGTTCTTTTTCTAAATTTCTCATAAATAAAGTCCTTCCTTTCATTTTTTCTCAAATTGGCAAGCAGTGCCCCGGTATATACCCGGCGCATTTTTGCTTGTTGGGGAAAATGCCCCAATCCCCTCGAACTGCGGATAAACCGCAAAGCCACGCTAACGCTTTTTATCAATTCACTTTCTCTTCTTTGAATCTTCCTCATATAGATGAATAACTACTTCAAGTGCCTTTTTTAGAAGCTCTGTTTGCTCATTATTCATCTTTTTTATTTCTGCAATATCCTCTTCATACAGCTTCCCCGTTTCATTTGCTTTCTTAGCATACTGATTGAAATTATTACTAATCCTTGTATGTAAAGATATTACCCGGTTCAAATCAGGCCATTCCGGGATTATTACATACCCGTTTAACGCCATCTTTCTGATATACGCACTCATATTTTGAACTCCGGCTTCCTTCATCCGATCATGCAATATTTCCACCTCCTCCGGTTTAAATTTCACATAAATACCTTTTGAATACTCTTTCACTTTGCATTTCCTCCACTCTTTTTACTTTGTTTTTTAGAAATCACTCTATCGGGGCAATTGATGACTTTCTAAAAAATAGGCAACAAAAAAAGCAACCGATGTTACTCGATTGCCATGCTGCCACTTTTACAAGACTATATACGCTCAAAAATTTGTTAGTATTGTACAAACAGTTTTGTGAATAATTCTGTCCATTTTCCATTACAAAATGATAATTGACTTTTTAGAAATAGTTATTCTCAGATTTTCTACAAAATTAGAAAAAGCCCAAACCACAAGGGTTTGAGCTCCATTTGTACATTCGTATTTTCTGCTTTTGGGTATAAAATCTCCGCAGTTAAATATAGAATACTTGTTCGTTTTTGTCAAGTCTTACTTGCACTTTTTCTCAACTTTTTCTCTTTCTTCTTCGGCAATTCTTCCCACATGCTCTCAACCAATTCACACAGAAACTGCCGATTATCCACATCATCAACCAGAATCATTTTTTTCGCACCATCATATGGCGGTTCCATCTCAGCATCCGGCATCAGTTTCACCGCCACCGGAACCGGCTTTACCAAAAGTCTGTCAATGCGCACTAACACCTTGCTCCGCATTAACATTCTCAGACATTGTATCGACTTTATCTATTTAATCCAAACATACTTTCTACCAAAGCAAATGTCTCATCAATACTGCGGTTTTCGTCTCTTGTTATTACATTAAATCCAGATTTTTGAAACATCATATATCTTTCCTGTGAATTAATTCTTTTCAGACATTCTCTGAAATTTATCATAGCCTCCTCAGAATTATCTTCTTTCAATAACAACTGATATAAAAACTGTTTTTCCTTATCTGGTCTTTCAAAAAATCTCTGCACAGAAATATTCGGATCTGCTAACATAATCAAAACATGATTTTCATCTGATATTTCATGTAAAATTTCAACCGAAATATTAGTATCTACAAATATTTTTTTCTTTGTTCTGGAAACTAAATCCTTTAAAATTTCAATTTCTAAGACAGTACATTCTTTCGTAACTCCATTTACCCACGCCTCATATTCATCTGGAGTTCTTCTGACAAATTCACCCCAATCCTGTAAATCTCTTGTGTAAGTAAGATTAGGAAACTCCTTGGTATCCAAATTTTCTAAAAGTCTATCCTGATAATTTTCTTCGCAGGCGATTCCGTCATATTTTTCTGCCAGAAGTTTTACCATTGTGGATTTTCCAGCATATGCTGTCCCATTAATAAAATAAACATTTTCAAACTTCACGACTATCTTACCACACTCCAATCTATCTTATAGACTCAATTATCATATCAATAACAGCACCAACAGCTCTTTTAATATCATTGCCTTCCCATCCAAGTTTCCAATCATTCTCTGAATACACATCAGAAACAACATATATACCTGTTGCCACACATTTTCTATAATTAGCTATTGTAAACAAACCAACACCTTCCATTTCAACGCAAAGTGCTCCTTTATCCCGATAATCCATGACTTGTCCCCACGTCTCTCTATAACCTGCGTCCGTCGTCCAGTGAATTCCTCTCTTATATGGTATTTCTGCACTTGTTATCATTGATTCAATCTCGTTCGTCAAATCCTTCGATGAATGAATTATATCATAATCATATCCGTACAACCTTGCTACTGCAGTATCATTAAAAGCACCGTCCGTAAGAATAATCTCTCCCGGAACTAATTCTGATTGTAAGCCTCCGGCATATCCAACATGAATTAATTCTTTAACGCCTCCGGCAATTAAATCCTCCGCTTGTGTAGCTATCGCAGGCGAGCACATATGCCCTTTTATAAAACCAATGTTTTCATTTTTATTAAACACATACAGCTTCCCACCTAATGGATATCTATATTCTCCTACATTTCTTGACACCATTTCATCAAAAATGTCATCAGCAAGAAGATATACTCTATCCGGTATTTTGATTTTATCAATATCAAATCCAGCATTTTTTAATTCTACTCTGACAAGTTTCTTAGGATCTGTTAATGCATTATTTCTGTCCACTATTTTCTCCTTCAAATGTCATTCGGCCTCTCAATAGTATCTTTTATATCAAAATTTATGTGTATCTTTTGAATATCCAAATTGTGTTTGAAACTTCTTATTGCACTTGCATATTCGCCATTTGTTTCTTCACTTTCCGGCCAGATTTTTAAGACAGCATTATCCAGCGAATATTCTTTTCCGCCGACAATTGCCTGAATATTCTCAGGAAACTCCAGTTGTCTCATTTCTCCTATACTATGCTATATGTAAAGACTTAATCAAAAAATCTACGACACTCTTTTCATATTGATCTTTTATGATATTTTCTTTGCTTTCTTCAATACTTCCATCAACAAAATATTTGCCGTTTTCTTTATTGATTGATAATGAATCAAGAGGCCATCCTTCAAATCTTTTTGATGAAGCTTTATCAATCATATAGAATGATCCGTTTTTTTGAGCTGCCATATTGTCCATAAACGATGAAATTACTCCGTGATTATAAACTGCAATTCCATCTAGGTAATATGCTGTGACTTTACCTCCAAGCCCTGCAATAAGTTTTGAATAGTAATCAATCATCTCTTCATCTGACAGTCTATCCATATTCATAGGTGTTCTAATATTTAGTCCCGGCTGACGCAAATCCTCAAAATCCAGTTCTTCAAAATATAATCCAGAATCATTACAAATAACAACATCAAAGTATTGTCCATAAAACTCTGCCTTCATAATAGCATTTTCTTCTGGTGTATTCCCCATTTCCTTAGGTTCTTCTATAACTTCGATATCTCTTAAAGTAATAAATTCAATATCATACCCTTTTAACAAATCCGAAAATCTTTTTACCTTTGATGGATTTGTTGTTCCTAATAAAACCCTCATATCGTCATACTCCTAAACTAAATCATCTTAAAAGCTTTCAACGCTTCTACTATTGCCCCTTCCTTCTCCTTTGGACACTTAGGCTGTCTGGCATCATCTGACTTAGGCTTGTTATAATTTTCTCGCTCTATAATCCCATACTTAGCCTTAACCTGTGCAATATACAGATTTGAAACTTTCATTCCATCATTATGCTCAGCCACGTATGCTTTGATTTCCTCATAGGTTGCCTTACTCTCCGCAGATGTCAAATCCAGTTCATCCATATCCAGTCTCACATTCACATGATGCTTCGCTTCATGAAGTTTGGACAAAAGACATACCGTCTCAACATTTCCGGACCATGGGAACATGTCCACGCAGCACATCCGCTCCACCTGATATCCTCTGGCGGTTAAAACCTCTAAGTCTCTTGCAAGACTGGTTGGCTTACAGGAAATATAAATCATACGGTCTACGCCATAGCGGATAATCTTCTCCAATGCCTTTGGATGGATGCCATCCCGTGGAGGATCTAATACGATAAAATCCGGTTTTTCGGTAATATCGTCCAATACTTTTAAGACATCACCGGCTAAAAATTCGCAGTTTTCAAGACCATTTAATGCCGCATTTTCCTTTGCGGCTTCCACTGCCTCTTCTACTATTTCCACACCCACTACCTTTTTTGCGGCAGGTGCTAACATCTGTGCAATGGTTCCGGTTCCGCTGTATAAATCGAATACCACCTTGTCTGCCTTCTCGGTCAGCGTATCTCCGATATAGTCCCTTGCAGTCTGGTAAAGCACCTCTGCTCCAAGAGAGTTGGTCTGGAAGAAAGAAAATGGTGTGATTCTAAAACGAAGTCCTAAGAGTTCTTCGTAGAAATAATCTTTTCCATATAAAATCTCTGTTCCTTCATCCTTTACTACATCTGCTACACTGTCATTTTTCGTATGAAGAATTCCTGCAATGCTGCCGTCTAAATCAAGTTTACATAACGCGTCTTTCATTCCGGTCAGCAAATCTTTTTCTGAAGATACTGCTTCTGTCAGGCCATCCAGAATATGCTCTGCGCCTGCCGTTACAAGGTCAATCAGGATCTCTTTGGTCTTTACCGCTTTACGCACCAGTAAATGACGCAGATATCCGGTATGCCGCATTCTGTGATAATAGGAAATCTTTTTTTCTGCAAAATACTGCTGCACACAGCTTAATATCTTCCGATAATCTTCATCCACAATTTTGCAGTCTGTTACCGAAACGATATCATAAAAACTGCCACGCTTATGCATGCCAAGGGCAAGGGGACCATCCTTATATTCATCCCCAAAAGTAAATTCCATCTTATTACGGAAACTGAATTCATTGGGACTTGCTTTTACGCCCTCAAAGCTGCAGTTTTCCGGGTCTACTACCGCATCCATCAGTTTCTTCACCTGCTGTCCTTTTAATGCAATCTGATCTTCATAGGATAGATTCTGATAAGTACAGCCTCCACAGATTCCAAAATGCGGGCATGGTGCTTCCGGCAGCTCATTTGGTGCTTTCTTCAAAACTTCCAGTAAGCGGCCTTCGCCTTTTCCCTTTCTTACTTTATTTACAGAAAAAGAAACCTCCTGTCCCGGTAATACGTTTTTTACAATTACCTGTTTTCCTTCTTCTACTTTTACGACTCCCTTATTCGGGAAATCCACATATGCAACAGTTCCCTGTAATACCTGACCTTTTTTCATACTTACCTCACACGAACAATTCTTTTCCAGAAACACATGTCATCCGCAGCGTTTCCGGCACACTCAGTAAAAGGGCTGCATGATATCACACAGCCCTTTACATCTTCACCTGTTAAATTATGCAAATAATAAATGATTATTTTTCTTCCTCGTCATCCTCGTCAAAGAAGTCATCTTCAAAATCATCATCGAAATCGTCTTCAAAATCCTCCAGATAATCTGGTGCAAAGAAACGATATAATCCATAAGCAGCTGCAGCAACTACTACAACAATACCAATGATTGCAAAAATTAAACCAGCTTTTGATTTTTTCTTCTCTTCCATTATTTCCTCTTTCTCCTTTTTATGCAATAATTCTGTTACTTTGTTCACATTTGCGGTTAATAAATTCTTTAATTCTTCCATTTTTTCCATTTCTGACCACTCCTTTTTATGCCAACAACAGTTTTTCATTTTCCTGCTACCTCGAACTCTTTTTATTAATTCATTATAGCATATGTTTCCCTAATCTACTAGAAAAAATTACAAATTCATAAAATTTTTATAACTTTCCAATTTTTATAATTTTTTCAATTTGGCAAAGGATGCAAACATCTTCTTCACGCCTACACCGGAAAAATCAACAGTAACCTCGTAATCCCTGCCGCCGTCAATAATCTGCTTTACGACTCCGGTGCCGAATTTCATATGAGAAACGGTATCGCCCACAGCATAATCCAATGGCTTTTTCATTGCGGAATTACCAAAGTTCCTTGCCTCCGGTACGCCGGTTCTGCGCAGCGCCATCGGCTTTGCCGAAAATGCATTCTTCGCCATCATGCTTGGTTTCGGAATATCCGGCATTTTTTCCTTCTGGATGGTTCCGCCCAAAAGTTCCCGCGGAATCTCTTTTACGAAACGGGACACCTTATTATACTGTGTTTCTCCTCGTATCATACGCATTCTTGCGCAGGATATGGACAACCGCTCCTTGGCTCTTGTGATTCCCACATAGGCAAGACGACGTTCTTCTTCGATTTCCGCTGTTGGATTTTCCGCACAGATTGCACCGAATCCCGGAAACAGTCCGTCTTCCATTCCTGCCAGATAAACCTGTGGAAATTCAAGACCCTTCGCACTGTGCAGCGTCATCAGCACAACATAGTCCTGTGTCTCATCCACACTGTCAATATCTGCAACCAGTGCTACTTCCTCTAAGAATCCGCTTAAGGTCGGCTCTTCCTCGCTTTCCTCATAAGTAACCGCTTTGGAAATCAACTCATCGATATTTTCCATTCGCTGCTGTGCTTCCTCTGTATTTTCTGCTTCCAGTTCACGGACATAACCGGTTTCTTCAATGATTTCCTGCAAAAGCTCCGATACACTGATATACGGCAACTTGCTCCGCATACTCTGAATCAGCATTACAAACGGTCTGATTTTTGCAGATGCCCGTCCGATTGTGCCAATCTCTTCTGCCATTTTTAAGGCATTATAAAAGGTAAGACCGTTTTCATCGGCATAATCCTGCACCCTGCTTAATGTCGTTGCTCCAATTCCACGTTTTGGCACATTGATAATACGGCGTACCGCCAGATCATCCATGGCATTGTCAATGGTCTTAAGATAAGCCAGTAAATCCTTGATTTCTCTTCTGGAATAGAAGTTTACGCCTCCCACAATCTTATATGGTATGCTGGCTGTGATAAAACGTTCCTCGAAAAGTCGGGACTGGGCGTTGGTACGGTATAATACGGCACAGTCTCCGTAATGATACATGCCTTCCCGCACTTTGCTCCGGATATCTTTTGCTACATAGTCTGCTTCATCAAATCCGGTTTCAAACTGATGAAATGCAATTTTTTCGCCTTCCTCATTCTCAGTCCAGAGACGTTTTGCCTTTCGTCCCACATTATTTGCAATGACCCCATTGGCTGCATTTAAAATATTCTGGGTGGAACGGTAATTCTGCTCCAGCTTGATGGTGACTGCATTTGGAAATTCTTTTTCAAAATTCAATATATTATAAATGTTTGCTCCACGGAATTTGTAAATGGACTGGTCATCATCACCTACCACGCAGAGATTCTTATATTTGCCTGCCAGCAGTTTAATCAGCTGAAACTGTGCCGTATTGGTATCCTGATACTCGTCCACCATAATATAACGGAACCTCTCCTGATAATAATCCAGCACTTCCATATCCGACTGGAAAAGCTCTACGGTCTTTACAATCAAATCATCAAAATCCAGTGCATTATTTTTCCGTAACACCTGCTGATATTCCCGGTAAACGGCTGCTTCCTTCATTTTCCGGAAATCTCCCTGCGCCCGAAGGGCATATGCTTCCGGACTGATCAGCTCGTCCTTTGCAGAAGAAATGGCCGCAAGCAAACTTTTTTCCTTATACATCTTCGTATCAATTTCCAGACGCTTGCAGATATCCTTCATAATGGTCTTCTGGTCTTCTGTATCATATATGGTAAAGTTGGTTCCAAATCCGATATGGTCAATAAAACGGCGCAGAATTCTCACACAGGTAGAATGAAAGGTAGATACCCAGATATTTTCCGAGCCATAACCCACCATGTCATCAATACGCTCCCGCATTTCGCCTGCTGCCTTATTGGTAAATGTAATCGCAAGAATATGATAGGGATTGACTCCCAGTTCCTCAATCAGATATACCGCCCGGTGGGTCAGTACACGGGTCTTTCCGCTGCCTGCGCCCGCCAGCAGCAACACAGGTCCTTCTGTTGTAAATACACCTTTTTTCTGTTCTTCATTTAATGAATCGTATATACTCATAATGCTCCTTTATTCTCCTCAATACCACTTCGCTCAGTATACCATACTTCCTTAGGGGATGGGAACATATTTTCTGTATTTCTTTTTAGATTTCTTTTTGTACTGTCCGTTGAACGCATCAATGGGTTCTTTCCCCATATGTTCATTCTATTGTAGTTGCATCACACAATGTCATTTATACATCACAGCGTCATTATATATACTTTCTGTCATTTTACTTCTTGTCATCTAGTTTTCAATACTATATAATAGGCATGAGGTGAGTTCAAATGACAATTGATGCAAAAGATTTATTAAACAGTATTTTATCCAGTCTGTCGCGGATTGACTATATCCGCCCGGAAAGTATTCCAAATATTGACCTTTACATGGATCAGATTACAACCTTCATGGATACCCAGCTTGCAGCTTCCAAGCGTCATCCCGATGACAAGATTCTGACCAAAACCATGATTAACAATTATGCGAAAAACAATCTGCTTCCACCGCCGGTCAAGAAGAAATACAGCAAAGAACATATTCTGATGCTGATTTTCATTTATTATTTCAAAAGCATATTAAGTATCAATGATATCGAAAGTATCTTAAATCCTCTGGCAAAACGTTTCTTCAATGCAGAAGGAGAATTCAATCTGACAACTGTCTATGAAGAGGTGTTCAGTCTGGAACGGGATGAAGTAAAAAATCTGATGAAAGATATTACCAAGAAATTTAACACCAGTTCTACCACCTTTGCAGATGCACCGGAAGAAGACCAGGATTTTCTTCATACCTTTTCCTTTATCTGTATGTTAAGTTTTGATGTATTTGTAAAGCGTATGTTGATTGAAAAGCTGATTGACGAGACGAAAGAAATGGAAAAAGAAGCCGAAGATGAGCAGCGTGCTGCAGAAAGGAAAGCTTCCGAAGAGAAAAAAGCTTCCGAGAAAAAGACTTCCGGAAAAAAGTCGAACGAATAAAAAGCCATATGCCAGGAAAAAAGCACCGGTTCGAACCGGTGCTTTTCTTTAGCATTTGCGTAATTTTGTACAAAATTTAAATATCGTTTTAATTTTATTTCTACTCTTCGCTTTTCTTTTCCGTTTTTTTCTCTTCTTCCAAAGGTTTTACATTCGTTCTTGCAAATACCATATCATATCCATCACATCCATAATTCAGGGAACGATTCACACGACTGATGGTTGCCGTTGATGCGCCAGTCTTCTCTGCAATATCAAGATAAGTTCTCTGCTCACGCAGCATCTTTGCCACTTCATATCTCTGTGAGAATGCCAGTAATTCATTTACCGTACAGACATCTTCAAAGAATTTATAACATTCCTCTTTATTTTCAAGGCTTAAGATTGCATCAAACAAATGATCCACTGCTTCCGTTCTTACATTCTTACTCATTCTGCCTCTCCTTTTCGTATTATACTTATTTCAATACAAAAATGTTAGCATATTAAAGTGTGAAAGTAAACCGTTTTTTCGAAAAATTTTCTTTTCAATTTTCTATTCAAAATTTTTCTTTTCCTGAACCGTAAGATTTCTGTTTCTGGAAATTTTTAATCCAAAAGATTCTGCATACTCTTTAAGGTAATTACCAAGGTAGATGTATTATGAAGTAATGCAGATACGGTTGGCTGCAGGACTCCTGCCACGCCAAGCACAATCAGTCCTGTATTGAACCCAACAATTGTCCGGTAATTCTTATGAATCCGTTTCATCAATGCATTACTCAGCACCTTTAAGGTTACTATCTCATAAAGATTATCTGCACCGATAGTTACATCTGCAATTTCTCTTGCAATCTCTGCTCCATCACTGATGGCTATTCCAATATCTGCCGCAGATAATGCCGGTGAATCGTTGATACCATCTCCAATCATAATGACCTTGTGTCCTTCTGCTTTGGCTTTCTCTACAAAACTTGCCTTATCTTCCGGAAGTACCTCGGAGTAATACTCGTCTACGCCCACTCTTGCTGCAATGGCGGATGCTGTACGTTCACTATCCCCTGTCATCATAACAACTTTCTTAATTCCGGCTGTCTTTAAGGAATTTACAACGGCTGCTGCTTCATCACGAAGCGGATCTTCAATACAGATAACGGCTGCAAGGTGGTTCTCAATTGCCATATAAAGGTGTGAATATTCTGATGGAAGGCTGTTAAACTGTTCTTCATAGCCTTCCGGAACCACACATTTTTCATCTTCAAATACAAAGTGATAGCTTCCGATTACCACACTCTTTCCTTCTATGGTGGAAGAAATTCCGTGGGCTACAATATATTCCACCTTAGAATGTAGTTCTTCATGCACAAGATTCTTTTCCTGGGCTGCATCTACAACTGCTTTTGCCATAGAATGAGGGAAATGTTCCTCTAAGCAGGCAGCAATACGTAAAAGTTCTTCCGTGGGCTTATCCGTAAAAGAAACCACATCCACTACGGTAGGCTGTGCTTTGGTCAGAGTACCTGTTTTGTCAAAGACGATGGTATCTGCTTCTGCCATTGCCTCTAAGAATTTGCCACCTTTTACGGTAATATTGTGCACACTTGCTTCACGGATTGCAGACAATACAGATACCGGCATTGCAAGTTTTAATGCACAGGAAAAGTCCACCATAAGAACTGCTAATGCTTTTGTGGCATTTCTGGTAAAGAGCCAGGTAATGCCTGTTCCTAGTAATGTATATGGAACCAGACGGTCTGCCAGATGCTCGGCTTTACTTTCCAGGGAAGATTTTAACTTCTCTGACTCTTCAATCATCGTGACAATTTTTTCAAATTTGCTGGAGCCATTTACTTCTTTGACACGAATGGTCAGTTCTCCTTCTTCCAATACGGTTCCGGCATAGACATAACCTTCTACACTCTTATGCACCGGAAGGGATTCGCCGGTTAAGGATGCCTGATTTACCATCGCATCCCCTTCCGTTACCACGCCATCAAACGGAATGACATTTCCCATATGAATACAGACTTCATCGCCTTCTTTAATCTCAGATGCCGATACCAGTATTTCCTGTCCATCCTGACACAGCCATACTTTACTGACATTTAAGGACATACTTCTTGCCAGATCATCGACGGATTTCTTGTGTGTCCACTCCTCTAAGATTTCTCCAATGCCCAGTAAGAACATAATGGAACCTGCTGTATTGATGTCATTGCGAAGCAGGGATACTCCAATAGCTGTTCCATCCAGCACCGGAACCTCTATCCTGCCCTTCGCCAATGTAGAAATGCCCGCCCATAAATATTTTACAGAACGGAGCATGGTAATTCCTGCACGGATTGGATATGGCAGGAACATCTTACTACCCATACGGAGTACCACTTTATTTACCAGCTTGTCCCAGTAAGTCCGGTTCAGCTCCCTGCCGGAATTCTGTAAAAAAGTCTCTGGCACATCCACTTTCTGATAAGAGAAATGACGCAGTGTCTCTATCATCTCCTCACGATTTCCCACATAACAGACTACTGCATCCTGTAAACGTTCATTTACTTTCACTGAAGTGACACATTTGCAGTTACTCAGGTAATATTCCATCATATCTGCCTGGCGGAAACTCATCCCGCCCTGAATGATATGAATACGAAGTCTTCCTTTTATCTCATGTTTTATAACAAATCTCATATTACATACTTCCTTAGATAAAGAATCACCTACAGCATATTCTGCAGGTGATTCTCATAGTTTACGTGAACAGCGAGCAAAATCGCATGCCCAATGTTTATTCTGCTACAGTTTCTTCTGTTGCATCTTCTACAGATTCATCTGTATATTCTGCTGCTTTAGCAGCTCTGTCTTCATTAATCTGCTGTGCCTCTGCATAAATATCCTCTGCATTCTCCTGGATATTAGAAGCAGTCTTCATGACACATTCCTTTGCACGTAATGCTGCTGCTGTACAGTTTGTGTAGACTTTCTTTGCATCCTTGCTACCTAATATTTTAATTCCGGCTGTTCCAAACAATACACCGGCAGCAAAGATTCCGGTCTTCTTCCAGTTAAATTTTTTCACAAAATCAAACATATGTATTCCTCCTATTTCTGTTTGTTTTTTAGCTTACCGCCATTAAAACCCATTGTCCATACTCTTTTTCGTTATTGAGAATTCTTATCAACAACAGAATCTTATCTTGAAATTTTGATTACGGAAATAATTTCTTCCCAGTGGTCTAAGACATACTGTCCAATAATCGGATCATACATCTTGCCAAGATTATTTTTGATTTCCTGATAACAGTAGTCAAAATCATGTGCTTTGCGATAACTCCGGTTTGAAGTCATGGCATCAATGGAATCGCAGATTGCAATGATTCTTGCCCCCACCGGAATTTCTTCTCCTTTGAGTCCAAGCGGATAGCCCTCTCCATCGAATCGTTCATGATGACAGAGCACGATATATTTCAGTTCTTTTAAATGTCTTGATTTACTCAAAATCTCAGCTCCAATAGAGGGATGTTTCTTCATTGCCTCCCATTCCTCATCATCAAGCTTTCCTTCTTTATTTAAAACAGCATCCGGAACACCAATTTTTCCAATATCATGGAGATGTGCCGCAATATGGATTTGCTGTATATTCTCCGTTTTTAAGCCAATTAACTGGCATACTTTCATAGCCATATCACTGACACGCTGGGAATGCCCCGCCGTATAAGGGTCCTTTGCATCCAGTGCACAGGTAATGCATTCTATAATTTCATGATAATCTATCTCGCCGCAATATTCACAAGTTTTCAAATAATCCCTTCACTTTCTATCCTTCAATGACAAATTTTGCAAATGATAATTCTGCTCCTTTGCCGATTCTGCTGCAGATATTTACCACTCTGGTCATAACACCTGCAAACTGGTTATCTTTGGTTACAATTTTAAGAAGCTGTGTCTCTGCCTCATATTCTGCTTCCTCTACATCTTCTAATTCTAATGTTTCACGAAGAATTTCTTTTACCTGATCCTCTGTTACTTTTTTAGACATCCGATAATATCTTCCCATAATGTGCTTCCTTTCTTAGTTGTTACTACTTTATGTTAGTTCTTTCTAATCCAGTTGTATTATAACACCTGCTATTGAAAATAGAACCTTTCGTATTGATATTTTTTCTCATTATTTCTTAATTTGATTTACCCCTGTATCCACGTTATAATAGTCCTATTACATAAATCTGATTTATCAGCAGAATACTAATACAAAAGAAAGATAAAAGGAGGCTATTTTATGTGCACCGCAGCTACTTATCAAACAAAGAACTTCTACATGGGCAGAACCCTTGATTATGAATTTTCTTATGGTGATGAAGTCACCATCACCCCTCGCAACTATCCTTTTCATTTCCGTCATGCCGGGACTTTAAGCTCCCACTATGCCATGATTGGCATGGCTCATGTAGCACCAGACAATGGTGTTGACTATCCTCTTTATTATGATGCCTGCAATGAAAAAGGTGTCTGCATGGCAGGGCTTAACTTTGTGGGAAATGCCGCTTATGCTGATATTATTGATACAAAAGAAAATGTTGCACAATTTGAATTTATTCCATGGATTCTAAGCCAGTGTGCTTCTGTTTCAGAAGCCAAAGAAAAATTAGTACAGATGAATCTCGTTGGAACTGTTTTTGCCAGCCATTTTCCGGCAGCACAGCTTCACTGGATGATTGCCGATAAAAGCGAAAACATCGTTGTGGAATCCATGGCAGACGGGCTTCATATCTATGACAATCCTGCCGGTGTGCTGACCAACAATCCACCTTTTCCAATGCAGATGTTTGCTTTAAATAATTATGCAGCGCTCTCATCCAGGCAGCCGGAAAATCATTTTTCCGACAAGCTCAACTTACAGGCTTACAGCCGCGGTATGGGGGCTTTGGGTCTGCCGGGCGATTTATCTTCCCAATCCCGTTTTATCCGGGTTGCTTTCACCAGACTACATTCCATTTCCGGCAGTTCAGAAATCGAAAGTGTCAGCCAGTTCTTTCATATCTTAGGTTCCGTCGACCAGCAGCGGGGCTGCTGTGAAGTTGCTGATAACAAATATGAAATTACAATCTACACTTCCTGCTGCAATGCAGATAAGGGGATTTATTACTATACGACCTATGATAATCATTCAATTAATGGAATTGATATGCATCATGAGAACCTGGACAGTGCAGAGTTAATCCGGTTTGCGGTTCTTGATGCAGGTGAGATTCACTGGCAGAATTAAGGTATTGCAATGTGGAGATAACATTTAGAATCAAAGAATTTTGCAGCAGTCGAAGCACATCTGATTTTCTTTTATGTGAAATGTCAATCGTTCTTAGGGGTCGGTTTTTCTTGATGATAAACTGTCTTTTCGGTTGCTTTGACAGAATATCGGCACTGTCCGCCGAGCACAGATGCCACCTAATGTCTGCAAGGGGCACTGGGAATTTCGATATACTTTTCATTTCATCTGGCAACCGGCACAAATTCACATCCATGTTCAATTGTGCCTCGACTGCTGCAAAATTTTTTAATAATTTTTTCTCCCACATCGCAATCCCCTAATGGATGACATATAAAAGGAGCAGACCCGCATCAAAAGTCTGCTCCCTTTACGTCCAAAGTATTTTGTGTGTATTGTAATGTTCCTTACAAGAGTTAGCTTATGCTAACTCTTGTTTTCTGTCAATACCGCTGTTGATATTCTTTTCTCACCTGTGATAACTCCTTATAGATGTTCCGGTGATTTAAAATAATTCAAAAAACTCTTCGCCAGTTCCACATTGGTATTGACCACCAGTTCTTCCGGAAAATCTACCATCTGAATAACTTCCAATGGATATTGATGATTCCCAACTGCAGTATCCACATGTGCATCGGAATCCATGATAACCGGAACTTTATATTCCTTGCAAAGTTCTAACATTTTGCAGCTGTTTTCCTTCGTATTCTGCCGGAAGCCACCCGGTGTCAGGGAGCCATTGTTGACCTCTAACAATACATGATGTTCCTTTGCACCTTCCACCAATGCACGATAATCCACCGGATAATAAGAATCATCCGGATGTCCGATAATGTTTACATAGGGATTTTTCATCACATTCAGATAAGTTTTCGTATTTTCTTCTATGGTTCCCGGATGAAAACACGGACCATGCATACTTGCAACGCACAAATCCATCTGCTTTAAGGTACGCTCCGGCAGATCCACATGCCCTTCCATATCCATGATATTAAGTTCTGCGCCAAACAGCGTATACATTTCTCCATGCTTTCTTTCCAGCACGCGAAGATTATTAAAATATAACTCGCTGCAGGTTCCCGGCATTTTCGGAGCATGCTCTGTAATACCAAAGAGACGGATTCCTTTCTGCTCTGCCGCCTTTATCATTGCTTCAATAGTACTGTAAGCATGTCCGCTTGCAATTGTATGAGTATGAAGGTCTACGTAGTCGTTCATGTTCTGTTCTCCTTTTATATCTCTTGTCTTAATACTGTTTTCTAAATTTCAGACAACCCTATCCTATCCATCATAGCACATTTTCATCTGTCTTTCATACTATAATACAAATGTCTTTTAAGGATGCTCTATGAAACGATTTTATAAAAAAGGTATTTCTCTTTTCTTAATTCTTCTTATGTCCTTCCCGCTTTGTGCCTGCAAATCAGATGATTCTAAAGCATTAACAACCGTAAAATTAAATGAAGTGGCACATTCCATCTTTTACGCACCGATGTATGTGGCCATCGAAAAAGGCTACTTTGAAGATGAGGGAATCGAGCTCTCATTGACCACCGGCTTTGGAGCGGATAAAACCATGGCTGCCGTTGTTTCCGGGGATGCAGATGTAGGGTTCATGGGAACGGAGGCAAGCATTTATGCCTACACGGAAGGTGCAAAAGACCATGTCATTAATTTTGCACAGCTTACCCAGCGTGCCGGTAACTTTGTGGTTGCAAGGGAAAACACCGATTCCTTTTCCTATGAAGATATGATTGGAAAAGATGTGCTGGGCGGAAGAGCCGGTGGCACACCGGAAATGGTATATGAATATGTACTCCGGGAAAATGGTGTTTCTCCTTCCGAAGTCAAAATCGACCAGAGTATTGACTTTGGTTCTACCGCAGCGGCTTTTTCCGGCGGGCAGGGGGATTATACCATTGAATTTGAACCATCCGCTACTGCTTTGGAGCAGTCCGGTGACGGCTATGTGGTAGCGTCCATTGGCGTGGATTCCGGTTATCTTCCATATACTGCTTTTTGTGCCAAAGAAAGCTATCTTAAGGAAAATGCCGACCTTATCCAGCATTTCACCAATGCCTTACAGAAAGGCATGGATTATGTAGCAGGTCACAGTCCGGAAGAAATTGCTTCTGTCATTGCACCACAGTTTAGCGAAACAGATCTTAAAACCCTTACACTTATTGTAAGCCGCTACTACGACCAGGAAACCTGGAACACAGATTTAATACTCCGGGAAGAAGGCTATGACTTAATGCTTACTATTTTAGAAGAGTCCGGCGTTCTCTCCGGTGCCGCTCCTTATGAAGATCTTGTAAATACAGATTTTGCCGAAAAAGCATCCACACTGTAGTTCAAAGCACCAGAAATTAAATCATTATTAAATAAAGAATGTACCTTGGCACATTCTCGCGCCTGCGGCGGTCGCTTGCGACATCTACCTTATACGCCGCAGTGTGCATCCTCGCGGAGCGTTTTTAACTTTACAGGAAAGCAATTTCCTGTAAAGTTAAAAAGCACAGAATATATAGTAAATAACATTACTATACACGCTGTGCTTTTATCACTTAGATATCCTTTTTACATTCCACCCTGTTAGCGAATCATAGAAAATGCACCAACACTGATTAACATCATAATTACACCAGCCAGCAATACGCCAAGCATCACTGCGATAACAGATGATTTAAAATCCATATCTAAGATGCTGGCTGCCAGAGTTCCTGTCCAGGCTCCGGTTCCCGGCACCGGGATTCCAACAAAGAGCAGTAATGCCAGGAATAATCCTCTTCCTGCCTTTGCCTGCAGCTTCTTACCACCCTTTTCACCTTTTTCCAGACACCAGCCGAAGAATTTTCCAATAACAGGCTTATCTGCACCCCAAATCAGTACTTTTCTTGCAAAAAAATAAATAAATGGTACCGGCAGCATATTTCCAATGATGGAAATAATATAAGATGGTATCAATGGAAGTCCAAAGCCCTGTGAAAATGGAATCGCTCCTCTCAGTTCAACCAGTGGTACCATGGAAACAAAAAATACAATCAGATAATGTAATAACATAATACTCCTTTCCTAACGAATTATGACTGTTTATAGTTTTTCAAAAACGTAATCAGCGTATCCATTTCTTCATCTGTACCAATGGTAATACGCAGATAATTTGCAATCCGCTCCGGTTGGGAGAAATGACGGACATAAATGTCCTTCTTCTTCAAATCTTCAAACAGCCTCTCCATGGAAATCTTATCGTGGGTTACAAAGAGGAAGTTGCTCTTTGAATCATCCATCCGGTATCCCAGTGCCCGAAGTTCTTCCTTGGTACGCTCTCTCGTTGCAATAATCTTCTGTGTTGTCTCTTTAAAATAAGCTTCATCCAAAATAGCAGCCGTTCCCATTTCAATCGTAAGGGAATTTAAGGTATAAGAATTAAATGAATATTTAACATCGTTCAAATATTTGATTAATTCAGGCTGTGCCATCGCATATCCAATCCGCATGCCTGCCATGGAACGGGATTTACTAAAGGTCTGGACTACCAGCACATTGTCATATTTATCAATAAGCGGCAATGCAGATGTTCCATCAAAATCAATATATGCTTCATCCACAATAACAATGACATCCGGATTCTGTGCAATGATGCGTTCCACATCTTCTAACGGAAGCAGTTTTCCTGTCGGTGCGTTTGGATTTGGAAATACAATTCCTCCGTTTTCCCCAGCATAATCCTCCGGGCGAATCGTAAAATCCCTATCCAGTGGAATCTGCTTATATGGAATACGGAATTCCTCTGCCCAGACATCATAGAAAGAATAAGTAATATCCGGAAACAGAATCGGACGACTGGAATTAAAAAATGTCATAAAGCACATGGCAAGTACATCATCTGAGCCAACGCCCACAAATACCTGATTGGAATTTAAACCATATCGTTCTGCAATTGCGTCCGTCAGTTTCTCAATCTTTGGATCCGGATAAAGACGCAGCCGGTCGGTATCAAAAGAGGTTAAAACATCCTTTACTCCCGGTGCCGGTGGATACGGATTCTCATTGGTATTCAGTTTTATCATTTTCTCTTTCTTCGGCTGTTCTCCCGGAACATACGGGATAACTTTGCGTATATTATTTTCCCATGCTTTCATGTCTTACTCCTTCTATCTGCTGCTTGATTTTATCATTCTTTCGTTTTCCGATTTTTTATTCTGCTGCCTTCAGTCCATACTCTGCTGCCAGCTTTGCAAATGCCTGCATGGAATTTACTACTGTCTCATAAGAAGTGCAGTATGCAAGACGTACATAACCGCCATAGCCGAAGGCACTTCCTTTTACCAGAATCAAATGGTATTTCTTCGCAGCTTCTACAAATTCTTCTTCCTTTGCAACCGGAGATTTCAGCCACAGATAAAATGCTCCCTGTGGTTTGATGCAGGTGAATCCAAGCTTCGTCAGTCCTTCATATAAAGCAATACGGTTGCGGTCATAAAATTCAAGATTGGTCTTTTCCTTTAAGCACTCTGCCACTGCTTTCTGAATGAGGGATGGTGCATTTACAAAGCCAAGAGTACGGTTTGATACGGTAATTCCCTCGATTAATTCTGCGGAATCTGCCGCTTCATCCGGCACTACCACATAACCAATCCGCTCGCCCGGAAGTGATAAAGATTTACTGAAGGAATATCCTACCAGCGTATCTTTATAATATTTCGTCAGGAAATTCTCCTGTACGCCGTCGTAAACCAGTTCACGGTATGGTTCATCGGAAATAAGATAAATATCGGTTCCAAATTCCTCTTCCTTCACAGTTAAAATTCTGGCAATCTCTTTTAAGGTTGCATCTGAATATACCACTCCGGTCGGGTTGTTCGGATTGTTGATGATAACCGCTCTTGTATCTTTTGTAATTTTTCGTTCAAAGTCTGCTAAATCCGGCATAAAATCTGCTTCATCTGGCATGACTTCCACAATCTTTGCATCGAAGTTTGCGGCATAGCTTTTATATTCACCAAAATACGGAGCAAATACCATAACTTCATTGCCCGGATCTAAAATAGTCTTAAAAATAATATTCAGACCGCCTGCTGCACCAACTGTCATAATCAGGTTCTTCCCATGGAAATTGGTTCCGAAGCGTTCATTTAAGTTCTCTGCAATTGCCTCTCTTACTTCCTCATAGCCTGCATTTGCCATATATCCATGCACCACAAGCGGGTCTTCTTTATCCAAAATATCATAAATTGCTGTCTTAATTTTTTCCGGTGCCGGTGTAGCTGGATTGCCAAGGCTGAAATCATACACATTTTCTGCCCCATATCTGGCAGCCATTTCTTTTCCTTCCATAAACATGGCACGAATTGCAGAGCTTCCTGCCATTGCCTGTTTTATCTTTTTTGACAACATATCTTATGCCTTCTTTCTCTTTCTATTCTGTTACAGTATAGCTGAGACTATCCGTAAAATCAATCTGTTTTCTTGTTTCCGATGGGAATCTGCGTGATAATAATTGCCACAAACATCAATACGCAGCCTAAAATTTCTTTTGGTGATAATACCTGTCCCAAGATCACCCAGCCAGCCAGTGCGGAAATCACGGATTCCAGGCTCATAATAAGGGATGCGATAACCGGGTTGATGCCTTTCTGTCCTACAATCTGCAAGGTGTAGCCAACACCGCAGGAAAGAAGTCCCGCATACAACAAAGGCAGCCATGCCGCCTGAATATTGGAAATATCCGGTGTCTCTGTAAACAGCATTCCTACTGCTGAAAGTACTCCGCATACAAAAAACTGTATACAGGACATTTTTACGCCGTCTACCTTCGGTGAAAAATAATCAACCACCAGTATATGAAAGGAAAATGCCAGTGCACATAAAAGAAGCATGATGTCTGCCCGCTCAATGGTAAAACTGCCGTCCTTCATACAAAGCAGATACATTCCCACAACTGCCAGTGCTACACAAAACCACAGCTTGATTCCCGGACGCTTTCCAATAAAGATGCCGATAACCGGAATCATCACAATATACAACGCCGTAAAAAAGCCAGATTTACCAACGCTTGCTTCCATAATGCCAAACTGCTGCAGATTGGATGCAATGCAAAGAATTACACCACAGGCAATTCCGCCTGCCCACAAAGTCTTTTTATCCTCTTTTTCCTGATTTTCTGCTCCTGTCTCTTTCTTTTTCTTTAAAACCAGAATAACCGGAATTAGCACCAGTCCCCCCAAAACACATCGGATTGCATTAAAAGTAAAAGGACCAATATATTCCATGCCAACACTCTGGGCTACAAAAGCAACGCCCCAGATGGTTGCGGTCAATAATAATATCAAAGAACTCTTTATCTGCTGTTTCATAAAATCTCCATTCTGTCCTTATTCTTTTGCATAATTTATCATATTGCTCTTATATTAATGCATTTCTTTCCTTCTTGCAAGAGTCATAACATACAACAAAGAGCATCAGAGGCGGTGCTTTTCATCCTTCCCATTGGATGACACCTTATGCCAATGATGCTCTTTTCTTATGTTAACCAGAATCCCTCTCCCAGATAAACACCTTTTTCTATTTATTTACCGTGTCAATAAAGCGTAAGAATGCTTCTCTTCCTTCTTCGGTGCATTTGTATACACCGGCATCCAGAAGAACTTCACGGAATACCAGTCCGATTTCCTTTCGGATAATCCCGTCAATATTTTCTTCCGTAATGCTCTCATATTTCGGCAAAAATTCCTCTACCCAGTCTGCATGCTTACTTAAAACTTCATTGTTCCGTAAATCAGCCCTGGAAAGAATTGCCGTCTTAAGCTGTGCCATCTCGTCCTTCAGACGTGCCGGCAGCACTGCCAGACCCATTACCTCGATTAAGCCGATGTTTTCCTTCTTAATATGATGAAGCTTTGCATGCGGATGATATACGCCCAGCGGATGCTCCTTTGTTGTAATATTATTACGAAGCACTAAATCCAGTTCGTAATTATTGTCTCGTTTTCTTGCAATTGGCGTAATGGTATTATGTGGCTCCCCGTCTGTTTCTGCAAAAATAAATGCTGCCTCATCCGTATAGCCACGCCAGGTCAGAAGTATTTTATCTGCCAGCTCAATCAGTCGTTCTGTATCCGGTGCGGACAGGCGGATAACTGACATCGGCCATTTTACAATTCCGGCTTTCACATCTTCAAAGCCCGCAAAGGTAATCTCTTTTTCCAGCGGTGCCTTTGCCATGGCAAATTCATAATGTCCACCCTGAAAATGATCATGGCTTAAAATCGAGCCTCCTACAATCGGCAGGTCTGCATTGGAACCGACGAAATAATGTGGAAACTGTTTTACAAAATCCAGCAGTTTTCCAAAGGTTGCCTTCTCGATTTTCATCGGTGTATGCTTTCCATTAAACACGATGCAGTGCTCATTATAGTACACATAAGGAGAATACTGTAAGAACCAGTCACTATGATTGATGGTTACCGGAATAATACGGTGATTCTGTCTTGCCGGATGGTTGACTCTTCCTGCATAACCTTCATTTTCCTTACACAAAAGGCATTTCGGATAGCCGCTCTGTTTTGCCAGCTTTGCAGCTGCAATGGCTTTCGGGTCCTTTTCCGGCTTGGATAAGTTAATTGTAATATCCAGTTCACCAAACTCCGTCTCTGCGGTCCATTTCATATCCCGCATGATACGGTATCTGCGGATATAATTGCTGTCCTGGCTGAGAGTATAATAATAATCTGTTGCCGCCTTTGCATCCTTCTCATAAAGGCTCTGAAATTTATGAATTACTTCACCTGGTCTCGGCATCAGCATTCCCATGATTTTCGTATCAAATAAATCTCGGTATACTACACTGTTTTCCTTCAAAATGCCTTTTTCATAAGCATAATCCAGCAGACGGTTTAATAATTCTTCCAGACTCTCTTCTGCTTCTTCTCTGCTCATCGGAGTCCGTGACTGATAAGCTGCCACAGCGTCCTCATCTAATTCTTCTAATTCAAACAATTCCAGCAGGCGGTTGATGGTAAATCTTTCATCTTCCTTCGGAACCAGTCCGGTTACCATGCCATATTCTGTTAATTTTAAGATATCTTCACAAATCATAACTTACCTCCTGTTTCTTATGCCAGTCTGGATGGACCGTCTCCAATTTCTACTACATAGAAATCTGCGCTGTATCCAATTTTCTTTTCATATGCACTGCCTACTGCTTCAATAAAATGCTCTACCGCTTCATCCTTTACAATACTGACGGTGCATCCGCCAAAGCCTGCGCCTGTCATACGGGATCCAATGACTCCATCCACCTTCCAGGCTTCTTCCACTAAGGTATCCAGTTCAATTCCGGTTACTTCATAATCATCCCTTAAGGATACATGGGATGCATTCATCAGCTTTCCAAAGGTTTCCACATCATTTTCTTTCAAGGCTTCCACCGCTTTTAAGGTTCTCTGGTTCTCATATACCGCATGCTTTGCCCGACGCATACGGACCTCACTTCCGATGGCTCCCTTATATTCTTCAAACTGTTCCTCGGACAATTCACCAAGACTCTTGATGTCCACCACCTTCTGTAATTCTGCCAGTGCTTCCTCACATTCTGCACGACGTTCATTATATTTCGAATCACCCAGACCACGCTTCTTATTGCTGCAGGAAATTACAATTTTAGCATCTTTTAAACGAACCGGCGCATATTCATATTTTAAAGTAGCCGTGTCTAAGAAAATCGCATGCTCTGCTTTTCCCATGGCAATGGCAAACTGATCCATGATGCCACAGTTCACTCCATTGAATTTATTCTCTGAAAACTGTCCGATTAAAGCCAGATCCTGATTCGTTACACCAAATCCGAATAAGTCCTTTAAGATATATCCGGTCAGTACCTCAACAGATGCAGAAGAAGAAAGTCCGGAACCATTCGGGATATTTCCAAATAATAACAAATCCAGTCCGGTATCTACCTGCATGCCCTTTTCTCCAAATGCCCAGATAACACCCTTCGGATAATTCGTCCAGTCTGCTTCTTTCTCCGGCTTCAATCCTTCAATGGAAGATTCCAGCACACCAAGCTGTTCAAAATTCATGGAATAAAATCTCAGTTTCTTATCGGCACGTTTTCTTGCCACGCCATAAGTTCCAATGGTCAGTGCACATGGAAATACATGACCTCCGTTGTAATCCGTATGCTCTCCAATCAGATTCACACGTCCCGGTGCAAAATACACACGGATGTCTCCTTCATCCCCAAATAATTCCTTAAACCTTGTCAAAACCTGCTCCTTCATCAATACATTCTCCTTTCGATTTATTTTCATCCGTTCCTGTTATCCGGCACATTTTCACAGGATATTATTCATCTGTCTTTGTGCTCGTCAGCAACATAATTTATATTTTTTACTTCTTGATAATATTATACTATGTGCCTTGTTTCTTTGCAATATTGCTGTTCTAGTCTGCAACATCTCAATTGCTATTTGGCAACATTTTTCCATATGTATTATGATAATTATAAATAAACACGAAAATATAAATAAATATATAAAACACCAGCCTCTGTTCGGATGATTTTGATACGAGGGAGAGCTGTAAGGGACATTGGAAATTCGATAAAAGCGTATCTGCTTCTGACAACCGGCGCAAATTCACATCCATGTTCATCTGCGCCTCGCCGGTACATCCCTGTACCGGCGTTGCCTGTTTCCGAACGAATTTCATAAGTCCCTAACAGCCCTCCCTCATGTATCTGCAATCATCCAGGCAGAGGCTGGTGTTATTTCTATTACATTTCTATTTTCAATTTTATTTCCGACGTCCCATGTAGGCATACATCTTATCGGAAGCAAATCACAGGAGCAGGAGCGATATTCTCTTTCCCTGCTTTTATTTTACAAGGCTGCTTCAGCGGCTGCCAGCTTGTCCAGTGCACTCTGTGGTACCTTCGCTTTTGCGCCCTCGCTTAAGGCATTATAGGCATTTCTTGCATTGGCTACTGCTGCTGCATCCGTGGCAGTTATCGTATCTGGCAATGCCATGATTGTATTCGTTACATTCTGTGCATCTATACTTTCCTGATTCTGCAATTCCTGCAGGGCCTGTTCATACTGCAACTGTGACAGAGCTGACTCGGCTGCTGTCAGCACATTCAGATTCTTTACATATGCTTTGGCGCTGTCAGATAAAGCATCATACTGGGAACGGACAGACGCAATGGTTCCTGCGGAGTCCAGGGTTACTGTTCCAATGGAGGTGATTGCCTCATCTACTGCAGATGCTGCATCCATATCCTTGCCCTTCTGGCTCTCGGTTCCCGGCAGTTCATAAACAAGCACCGGATAACCAGCTTCTATATTTTCATAAATTGTTTTTGCTGCACTGTATGGAAGATTGATACATCCATGTGAACCGCTTCTTTTATAAATTGTTCCACCAAAAGTACTCCTCCAGCTGGCATCATGCATTCCAACACCACCGTTAAAAGGCATCCAGAAGGATACCGGAGACTCATAATCTTCGCCGCGAAGCACCGCATCCTTTGCCTTATAAGTAACACCAAAAGAGCCGGATGGTGTTCCATGATTCTTTGCAAGGTTACCGGAGACAAAATCAGATTCTACCACCAGTGATCCGTTCTTATAGAAAAACAAATGCTGTGCGGTCAGATTGATTTCCACATATGTATTACCATAGTCATTCTCACCATGGCTGTTAGCCGTCTGGGAATAAACCGGCTCTCTTGTTACATCCTTACCGGCTTTCAAATCCTCCAGTATCATTTCCTTTTCAGCTGCATTATCTACCCACCATCCGTAATTTCCACCATAAATTGTCACTGTCTGTCCATAAGAGGTATCCAGTGTCCGGTTTCCATAGGCGGTATTATAATTTTTTGCCATAGCTTTTACATAAGCGCTCAATGCCTCATCATCTACAGACACATTGAAATCATCATCCACAGAAAGCCAGGTACTGATGGTTTCTCCATCCAAAACCACATCATCTTTGCCTTCTGCCTGATAGGTAATCTTCATCTGGGTATATTTATTCAAGGTATCCAATGCATCCTGAAATACATCATCCTCTTCTTTTACCTTAGGGTCTTCATAACAGCCTTCCCCGGAAAGGTCAAATTCCGGCTGCATTTTATCCAAGGCTTCTTTGATTTTCTCCGTAAATGCATCCTTATCGATTTTTGTTCCATATACCTCCGGCTGTACTTCATAGCCATCCTTTGTATAATCCTTAATCTGTGCACTTTCGGAATCCGTCCATTTGCCTTCATCCATACAGGACAAATTATCCAGAACATTCTTCAATTTTTCTTCATCAAAAGTTATCATGGTTTCCACTTCGTATTTCCGTGGAGAAATAAGATAGTACGGCCATGCAAATCCATTCTGCTTCTTTAAAAGCTCTTTTATCTGCTTATCAAATACCGGCTCCATGTCAATGTCTGTTCCATTGATGCTCTCTGTCTTATCCTCACGCTCCACCAGTTTCATCTCATACCTGGAGGCCTGCTTCGTAATCTTCTTTTCCACACCACTGGTTGAGGAAGCGGATACCCCCACATTATTTATCGTGGTACGAAATGCAAAATGGCTCTGAAAAAACAGTGCCAGTATCAGATAAATCACAACTAATATTCCTACAGGAATTCCGATTACACAAAGGAGTTTTTTTCTGCTCATTTTTTCCTTCGCAGTTTCCTGCTGTTTCTCTTCATTCTTCTTCATATCCCTTAACCTTTCTATTTTGCTAGTTTCCATTATAGTTGACCGTTTTTCTTTGTCAATGAAATCCCGCATTTGTAATATTTATTTAAAAAATGAAATACATTTTCTTGTATTCTTGCACAATGAAAATGTTCCTTTTCCATTAAAATCTTAAGAATTCCATAAAAATTATTAAATTCAATTTTATAGCATTGTTTTTTAAAAAATGCTGTGCTAGAATTCCAAAATAGAAGTAGTATTCTTACATTAAAGAAGGGGAATCCGATATTGAAAAAAGATAACTTTAAGCAAAATCTCAAAGCATTTTTTCAAAAATATAAGCACGCATGGGTTCTGCTGTATGTATTCATATATTTTCCATGGTTTGCCTATCTGGAAAAACATGTGACTTCAAATTTCAACGTAATACATACTGCACTGGATGATAAAATCCCATTTATAGAATTTTTCATCGTACCATATATGTTATGGTTTGGATATGTCGCATATGCGGTTCTTTACTTTTTCTTCAAAAATAAAGAAGATTATTACCGGCTCTGTACATTCCTGTTTGTGGGAATGACTGTATTTCTGGTAGTATCCAGCCTCTATCCAAACGGACATTATCTCCGCCCGCATTCCTTTGAGCATGACAATGTCTTCACCCATATGGTAGCCTGGCTTTATGCAACCGATACACCGACAAACCTGTTTCCAAGTATTCATGTTTATAATTCGCTCGGTGTTCACATTGCAATCTGTAACAGTAAAGAATTTAAGAATCGTCCGAAGTTAAAGCTGGCTTCTTTCATTCTTATGTTCAGCATTATTCTTGCAACCATGTTCTTAAAACAGCATTCTGTATTTGATGTGGTTACTGCATTTGTAATGGCTGCTGTCATGTACTCTTTCGTCTACGGCAGGAACTTTGCTTTCGGCCGCAGCAAGGCAAAAGAATCTTTTGAAAAACAGCTTAAGCACATATAGTTTTTATAAAAGAACTGCTGCTCCATTTTGAGCAGCAGTTTTTTTATTTCAAATGTTCGATTTCATCCATCCAGATACGCACTGATGCATCACTTGGCATTCGTAAATCACCTCTTGGTGATACTGCTACCGTACCGACCTTTGGTCCATCCGGCAGACAGGAACGTTTAAACTGCTGTGAGAAGAAACGGCGGTAGAAGGTCTTTAACCATTTCAAAATCACTGCATTGTCATACTGTCCGGCAAATGCCACCTGTGCCAGACGATATATTTTTGCCGGAGCAAAGCCAAATCGCATCACATAATATAAATAGAAATCATGCAGTTCATACGGTCCTACAATATCCTCTGTCTTCTGGGCGATTTTTCCATTTTCCGGCGGAAGCAGTTCCGGGCTGACCGGTGTATCTAAGACATCATAAAGTACAGTTGAAAGTTCCTTATTTCCACAGGTGTCTGCATAGTAGTGTACCAGATGGCGCACCAGAGTCTTTGGTACGGATGCATTCACTCCATACATGGACATATGGTCACCGTTATAGGTAGCCCAGCCCAATGCCAGCTCTGACATATCTCCGGTTCCGATTACCATACCATTATTCTTATTGGCAATGTCCATCAGAATCTGGGTACGTTCCCTTGCCTGTCCATTTTCATAAGTGACATCATGTACGCTTTCATCCTGACCAATATCCCGGAAATGAATGCGTACTGCTTCTTTGATATCTACTTCTATCAGCTTTGCGCCAAGACAGCGAATGAGACTTAATGCATTCTCATAGGTACGGTCTGTGGTTCCAAAGCCCGGCATGGTAACTGCATATATCTGCTCTCTCGGAAGCTTCAGCCGGTCAAATGCCTGCACCGTAACCAGAAGTGCCAGTGTGGAATCCAGTCCACCGGAAATGCCTACCACTGCGCATTTACATCCGGTATGCTCTAACCGTTTCTTAAGTCCCATGGACTGAATAGCTAAAATCTCTTCACAACGTTTATCACGCTTGTCCTTATTGCCCGGAACGAATGGCGCCGGATCCACGAAACGGCTCAGCGTGGTATCTGATTTATCAATAAAGAAAGAAAATCTAAGATAATCCCCGCTTCTGCTGCCTGCTGCAAAAGTGCTCATTCTCCGTCTTTCGGATACCAGACGTTCCATATCAATTTCAGAATATACCGTCTCATTGGTAAAACGTTCGGATTCTGCTAAAACCGCTCCGTTTGCTGCAATGATATTATGCCCGGAATATACTACATCCTGTGTGGATTCTCCATCTCCGGCACTGGCATAGATATAACCGCAGAGCAGGCGGGCAGACTGTCCTGCAACAAGCTCTCTCCGGTAAATATCCTTTCCGGTTGTCTCATCACTGGCTGAAAGATTTACGATTAAAGTTGCTCCTGCCAGAGCATGGGAAATACTCGGTGGGTTCGGTGTCCAGACATCCTCGCAGATTTCCACACCGATTACCAGCTCCGGCAATACATCATCACACTGGAACAAAATGTGGCTTCCCATCGGTACATGATAAGCCGGTGCAATATCTACACCCTCTGCTTCTTCTTTTCCCGGAGTAAAATATCTTGCTTCATAGAATTCATTGTAATTTGGAATATGGGTCTTTGGCACGATGCCGATAATCTCGCCTTTGTTTAAAGCTGCTGCCACATTATAAAGCTTGCCTTCATGCATCAGGGGCAGACCAACAAATACAACGGCATCCAAAGCACCGAGTTCCTTTGCCAGCCATACCAGCCGCTCCCTTGCGCTTCTTAATAAAGTCTCCTGTAAGAATAAATCTCCACAGGTATATCCGGTAATGCAAAGCTCCGGGCACACAATGACTTTGGCTCCGTTTGCTGCTGCTTCCATTACTGCCGCTTTTATTCGAATGGTATTTTCTACCGGATCTGCGACTACTACTTTTGGTGTTACTGCTGCTACTTTGATAAATCCATCTCTCATTTTCTTATCTCCCTTAAATCATCCGGACTGAATACATAATTCTCATTACAGAAATGACATTTTACTTCAATCGGTTCTTCATCTTTGATTAAATCATCCAAATCTTTCTTGCTTAAGCTTGCCAGTGCTTTTGCCACACGCTCTTTGGAGCAGTCACAGTGGAAGGTAACCGGCATCGTATCATTGATTTCAAGCTTCATCTCTCCTAAGATTTCCTCTAAAATCATTTCCGGTGTCATGCCCTTTTCCAACATTTCTGTTACGGATGCTATCTGTGCGATTTTCTGCTCTAAGGCATCAATGACTGCATCCTCTGTAAACGGCATCAGCTGAATGATAAACCCGCCTGCCTGACGCACTGTATTGTCCTTATTCATGAGAACTCCTAAACCCACGGAAGATGGTACCTGCTCGGATACTGCAAAATAATAGGTTAAATCCTCTGCTATTTCACCGGTCTGAAGCTCTGTCTGTCCCACATACGGATCCTTTAATCCCATGTCTTTTATAACACTTAAAACACCATTTCCAATGGCTCCGCCTACATTTAATTTACCGGCTGCATTGGGTGGCAATATCACATCTGCCACGCCGGGATAGCCTTTTACACCCCCGTTAGCATTGGCAGTTACCGTAAGGCCATGCATCGGACCATCTCCCTGAATCTGCAGGGTCAGAAGGTCTTTTTCTCCCTTCATCATGCTGCCCATCATTGCTGCTGCGCTCATGGCACGTCCTAATGCAGCTGTTACAATCGGGCTGCTGTTATGACGGACTCTTGCTTCCTCCGTCATCTCTTTTGATGTAATCGCAAATGCACGAATCTGTCCATCTGCAGCTGTTGCTCTCACCATATAATCTGACATTTTTTCTTCCTCTTTCTTCTTATTTCCCCTGTTCTCTTGCGATGATATAAATCCGTTCACTGCAGGCTGTCGGTTCTTTTCCCGTCTCTACATCAAAGACACCTTCCCATTTCATACCGGCTTCTTCGATTAATTTTCGTACGGTTTCTATCTCATACGCCCGCTGAAAATGTGTTTCTTCATATCTCCGGAACAAATCATCCTCTTCTTTGATAAAAAGTGTTAAATCATACTGATTGACCTGTTCCTCCGGGTCATAATAATTTTCCCAGATAAAGCTGCTGTCCTCTCTGGTCTCGCAGAAGCTGTTGTCTCCTAAGAGTTCCTCATATTTATATCTGGTATTCATATCGAAAATAAAGATTCCGCCCGGGTCAAGATAATTATTGACCAGGGAAAATACCTGTCTCAAATCCTCTTCTGACATGATATAATTCATGGAATCGCAGACACTTACTACTGCCCGGATGGTTCCATACAATTCAAACTCCCTCATATCCTGAAGAAGATACAGTATCTCTGTATTTTCCATGGTATATTCTCTGGCTACCGAGAGCATTTCCTCGGAATTGTCCACCCCAATCATATCATAACCTTCTGCCGCTAAAAGTCTCGTCATCCTTCCGGTTCCACAGCCAAGTTCCAAAAGCAGGCCATCGTTTATTCCCTCTGCTTTTAATATGTCCACCAGATATTTTTTCCATGCTTCGTAAGGGACATTGTCCATAAATGTATCATAAACTGTTGCAAATTCTGTATATGCTTCCACACAACCACTCTTTCTGTCCTATTCTTCTGTAATACTAACAATTTTCCCTGATAAAAGCAAGTAGTCGCGCCCTAAGGCTTGATTATTTTTCCCTAAAACTTTATACTTAAAATCATAACACTACTGGGAGGAATTATGACAAACCAATTAGACCACTATATATCCAACCACATCAAAAGTCTTTACCGGCATAAGCTTTTTTCGCCGATTCTATATATGATACTGTTGATTGTTCTTTGGATTATCTTTCCCATCGGCACCATCTTAAGTCCGAGGGTTATCAACGAAAAGACTTCTCTTGATAAATTATATAAAGAGAATGACCGGTATGTCAGTATTACGCTGACGGATTTAAAATTTACCGGATACACACAGGAAGTCTTAGGGCAGACCCATGGATATTACTACTATACGATTCAGGATGGGTGCTGTAATATCGTACTGCTCTCTCCGAAGACCAGCGAAGAGGGACTTCCAAATATTAACAAAGTAACCGTCCATGCCAAAATCCAGACCGCAACCAAATCCTACCATACCCTGCTTTCTAAAATTGCAGCAGATTTGAACTGGACAGACAGCGGTATTTACGGAGAAAGCTCCTCCTATTATATCAGTGAGCCCGGTTTCCGTTACGGCTTCAGTATCTTTCTGATTCTGCTTTTTGCATGCAGTGGACTTTATGCCATTTTCAGTATCATATGTTATTTTGTATACATTCATTTTCCATGGCTGTCACCGCCCTGCCAGCAGCTGGCCCGGTTCGGTTCTCCGAAGACTCTTCTTATGCAGGCAGAAGAAGAACTGGCGACACTGCCACAGCTGGCTACGGAAGATATGTTTATTACCGAGCATTTCTTTATTGAAATCTCTACGGATGGAATTGCCTTTGTTCCGATTCAGGAAATCATCTGGCTTTATAAACATTCCACCCTGCACAAGTTCTTCTGGTACCATTTCAGTATCTCCTATACGCTGTGTATCTCTGCGAAAAAGCACTTATACATCCAGTGTCCGAAGAACTTAAAATCCGATATCGACGGTATAATCGACTACTTAGCAGAAGCAAATCATAATATTCTTGTAGGCTTCAACGAAAAGAACCGCCTGAAGGTACAGGAAATTCAGGGAACACCATTGCAGTTTGAGAAGTTTATTGCACTGTTGAAAAAAAGATTATAAAAAATATGGGAATTCCGCATTACGGACTTCCCATATTCCCGGTATTTAATATTACCGGCAGGATGTGCTGATTGATTCAATGGCTACTGCCCCGCCACGCACTACTTCGATGGTCCTGAAGCGGCGTTTTAAAAGAGCTATCAGTTCATTGTTGCGGCGTTCTGTCAGCTTGCACTCTAACAATACGCTGTCTTCCCCAATATCTGCCACATCTACTTTAAAGGTTGTTGCAATCTGAAATACCTCCGCTTTATCTTCCACGCTGCAATGCAGCACTTTTGCAAAAAGAATCTCTTTCATATGGATTGGTACATTGGTTAAATCAATTACCTTAATGACCTCTACCATACTGTTTAACTGCTTCTTAATCTGTTCAAATGTAATATCATCACTGGTTACACAGATTGTCATACGGGACACACTCTCATCTTCCGTGGTTCCTACGGTAAGACTCTGGAGGTTATAGGATTTGCCGGAAAAAAGTCCGGAAACCTTCGCCAGTACACCAACCTGGTTTTCTACATATAATGCAATCCATCTGTTTTTCATACCAACGTTCCTCCTATTTCAAAATCATCTGGCTCATTGCAGTTCCACTCTTAACCATCGGAAGTACAATGTCCTCTGTTGCAATCATAAATTCTATTACGGTAGAAGTCTTTTTATTCTTCTTTGCCTCTTCGAAGGCTGCATTCATTTCTTCGGTGTTCGTCACACGAATACCCTTTGCGCCATAGCTTTCTGCCCATTTCACAAAATCCGGTTCATATACCGGGCAGTCTTTTCCCGGTCCCTTACAGTTGTTCGGACATTCCTTATGCTGACGCAGGCAGGTTGCAGAAAAGCTGCTGCTGCTGGCGAACCATGCCAAGATAAAAATTATTTAAAATGCAGACAATTACCGGTGCATCCTGGCATACTGCAGTTGCCATTTCCTGCATATTCATCTGGAATCCACCATCTCCGGTGATACAGATAACCTCTTTTTCCGGACAGCCGATTTTTGCTCCGACTGCTGCCGGGAATCCAAAGCCCATTGTTCCAAGGCCCCCTGATGTAATAAAGGTTCCGCCACGTTCCATCTCAAGATACTGGGTTGCCCACATCTGATGCTGCCCAACATCTGTTGCAATAATGGCTCCTTTGAAATGCTCATTGATTCCTTCCATAATCATCTGTGGGGAAAGTCCCTTATCTCTTCGCATTTCCAGAGGATTTTCTTTGTTCCATTCCTCAATGCGGGCTATCCAGGCTGTTGTTTTCTTCGGTTCTGCCCACTCTGATAATTTTTCCAGTGCGGTTCTTGCATCTGCTACTACCGGTACATCCACCACAACATTTCTGGAAATGGATGCTGTATCCACATCCACATGAACAATTTTTGCCTTTGGCGCAAACTCATTCAAATCGCCGGTAATGCGGTCATTGAATCTTGTTCCGATGGAGAATAATACATCACACTCAGAAACTGCCATATTGGCTGCATATCTTCCATGCATACCGCAGTTTCCCATATAATAAGGATTGGATGTGCCAATGGCTCCTTTTCCCATAATGGTGGTAACAACCGGCACCTGCATTTTAGTAACAAATTCATCAAAAATATCATTGGCACGGGCAATGTTGATTCCGCCTCCGGCAAGAATCAATGGTTTCTTGGCACTCTTTAAAAGCTTATATGCCTTTTTCAACTGTCCGATATGTACGCCTTCATTTAGCTTGTAACCACGAATCTGCACACTCTTTGGATAATCGGATGGTCCACTCTCTAACTGGATATCCTTTGGGATATCCACAAGAACCGGTCCCGGTTTTCCGGTGGTTGCAATATGAAATGCCATACGGATTATTTTTCCTAAATCTTTTCTGTCCCGAACGGTTACGCCGTATTTTGTTATGGAACGGGTCATTCCTACAATATCAACCTCCTGAAAGGCATCATTTCCAATCAGTGGAAGCGGCACCTGACCGGTAATACAAACAAGCGGGATACTGTCAAAATGTGCATCCGCAAGTCCTGTGATAATATTGGTAGCTCCCGGGCCGCTGGTTACCAGACAGACTCCCGGCTTTCCGGTAGCTCTCGCATATCCTTCTGCCTCATGAATCAGTCCCTGCTCATGTCTGGGAAGCACCAGGTGAATATCATCCTGTTTATATAATTCATCAAAAAGGTCGGTGACCATTCCGCCCGGATAGCCAAATATGGTATCCACGCCTTCTTCCATCATCGCCTTTACAAATAATTTTCTTCCTGTAATATCCATCTAACGTCCTCCTCTATATCAATCCCATGGTCTTAAGGATAAAAATCCAGCCAGTTAAGGTAAATGCTCCCAAAAGCGTTGTTGTCACAATAATACTTGCTGTCAGCACACCATCATTTTTCATGTTCTTTGCCATAATATAGCAGCTTGGTGTAGTCGGTGATGCAAGCATAATCAGAATTGCAATCATTTTTTCTCCGGTAAATCCCAAGGCTGCTGCCACCGGAAGTAGTAAAAGCGGCTGTATCACAAGCTTGATTGCAGATGCTGCAAGGGTCGGTCTGATTTTTGCCAGGGCTTTTCTTCCCTCAAAGCCTGCACCCAGTGCAATCAACGCCAGTGGTGTTGCCATCTTTGCCACATTCTCAATGGTCTTATCTACCATGGCAGGAAAATCAAGGGACAATAATGCTGCCACCATACCAAAGGCAATTCCAAGGATAATCGGATTCTTTAATATGTTAAGAAATGCTTTCTTGATTCTGCCACCATGTGCTGCCTCTTCTCCTTCTCCATCTTCATTGGCTTCAAAGGTCAGTACAATAACAGAAAAGATATTATAAAGCGGCACTGCCCCGATAATCATCAATGGTCCCATGGCAGAACTGCCATAAATATTTTCAATAAAGGCAAGTCCCATGACTGCGGCACTGCTCCGGAAGGAGCTTTGCACAAATGCACCACGGATGGATTTATCCTTTACAAAGAGCTTTGTGGCTCCCCAGATTACCCAGAAACAGACGGTACTTGCCAGTGCACAGAAAAGCACATATTTCAAATCAAAGATTTCCCGGATATTTACCGTAGAAATATCCCGAAATAACATAAATGGCAAGGTCACCTTAAAATTAAACTTATTCGCCACCGTCACAAAATTATCATTGAGCATACCAATCTGCTTTAAGATATAACCGATTACCATCACAAGAAAGATTGGCATGGTGGTATTTAAACTGAAAATAAGATTATTCATTTCTTACACGTTTCTTTCTGCTTATCTTATTCTTTCATATTTTAAGAAGTAATACTCCAGATCAAAATAGGTCTGTTCATCACTGTCTTCTGTAATCTGCCATTCTTCCTTTTCATCCAGATTCGGGAAATAGGCATCTGCATCATATGCATAGTCAATCTTCGTAATATGTGCTACATCGCACTCATCCAAAAGCTGACGGTAAATGCTTTCACCGCCAATAACATAGACATCCTCACTGTTATACTGCTCTAACTCTTTATGCAGTTCGTCTAAATCATGCACCACAATGGCATCCTTCACTTTATAATTCTTATCACTGGTCAGTACAATATTGACACGGTTCTTAAGAGGCTGTCCATTTGGAAAGCTTTCCAAGGTCTTACGTCCCATGACTACCACTTTCCCGGTTGTGGTCTGACGGAAAAATTTCATATCATCCGGAATGCTTACCAGTAATTTATTCTTATAGCCAATTGCCCAATTAGCATCTACTGCTGCGATTAAATTCATCTCTTTCACCTGCTCCTTTTTATATTGCGATTGGAATATCCTGAATCTGCGGTCCTGTTACATAATTATCAAGACGTACATCATTTCTGGTAAATTCATAGAAATCCTTTACATCCGGATTCAACCAGAATGTCGGTGCGTCATACGTCGGTCTTTGAATCAGTTCCTTTATAATAGGAATATGCCGGTCATAAATATGTGCATCTGCAATCACATGCACTAACTCTCCCACACGCATATCGCACACCTGTGCCAGCATATGCATCAGTACTGCATACTGGCAGACATTCCAGTTATTGGCAGCTAAGATATCCTGTGAACGCTGATTTAAAATTGCATTCAAAGTCAGCTTATCGTCCCCCTTCTTCTGGGTTACATTAAAGGTCATGCTGTATGCGCATGGATAAAGATGCATCTCACTTAAATCCTGATGTACATATATGTTGGTCATGATTCTTCTGCTGAAAGGATTGTTCTTAAGGTCATAAATCACACGGTCTACCTGATCAAACATTCCTTCCTTATATTTATGCTTTACTCCCATCTGGTAGCCATATGCTTTTCCAATGGAGCCTGTCTCATCTGCCCATTCATCCCAGACATGGCTGTGTAAGTCATTGACATTATTGGACTTCAACTGCCAGATCCATAACATCTCATCGGTACAGCTCTTGATTGCTGTCTTTCGTAATGTAATTGCCGGAAATTCTTTGGATAAATCATATCTGTTTACCACACCAAATTTCTTAATTGTATAAGCACTGGTTCCATCCTCCCAATGTGGGCGGACCTTTTCTCCTTCTGTACTTACCCCGTTGTCCAATATATCCTGACACATATCGATAAAAATTTTATCTGCCAGACTCATGCTGCGGCACCTCCTGCGCTAGTTTTTTCACTGTTTAGAGTATATTCTAAATTAATATTGTATCGGATAATCCCACCAAGCGCAAGAGTAGAAAATTTAACATTACAAATTTATGATTGCAGCTTGTGCATTTTCTTTTTTTTCTGCAAGTTGTCTTATCAATTTTTATTATTTTATATATTATGTAATCTTAAAATCTTTCTTTTAAGATTTATGTTAATTTGTTTTCTGATTTTATTATTTTTTAGAAGAAGGGAATGTGCCGGACTGGGGGATGGGCGGAAGAATTGGTCTATCCCAATATGAACCGGTCTGTTCTAATATGAATTGAATTATCGTAGTATGATTGGTTTTTATTTTATCAAAATTTATTATGTCTTGTTTTAATTTCAAGAATTCGTCATTGATTCTCGTCTCTTTATTGCATTGCATTTTTAAGTATAGAAAAAGTACCCGTAAATTTTTCTGTTTTTTACGGATACTTTTCTTATCTTTCTATTTTGTCGATTCGTTAAATCATTCTTTAACTTTATGCTTCATCTATGGATTTTCCAATGTCATGGCGCATATACTTGTTATCGAAGTCTACCCACTCCGTTGCCTTATAAGCATTGGCTCTTGCTTCTTTTAAGGTAGCTCCCTTGGCTGTGATGCCAAGTACACGGCCTCCGTTGGTTACAATTTTTCCTTCCTCATTTAACTTGGTTCCAGCATGGAAACAGTAGTAACCTTCTTTGCCATCAAAGTTCTCAAGGCCTTTGATTTCAAATCCTTTTTCATATGCCACCGGATATCCGTCAGATGCAAGAACAACGCATACAGCTGCATTATCTTCAAACTGTAAATCAATGGTATCTAATTTACCGTCTACGCAGGCTTCCATTACATCAATGATGTCATTTTTCATTCTCGGAAGAACTACCTGAGCCTCCGGGTCACCAAAACGGGCATTGTACTCTAATACCTTTGGTCCATCCTCTGTCAACATCAGACCGAAGAAAATAACACCTACAAATGGTCTTCCTTCTGCTGCCATGGCATCTACGGTTGCCTGATAGATATATTTCTTACAGAAATCATCTACTTCTTTGGTATAGAAAGGACTTGGAGAGAAGTTACCCATTCCACCGGTATTTAAGCCCTGGTCTCCATCTTTGGCACGTTTGTGGTCCTGTGCGGAAGACATAATCTTAATGGTCTTGCCATCTACGAAAGAAAGCACGGATACTTCACGGCCTGTCATGAACTCTTCTATTACCATATGGTTGCCGGCAGAACCAAATTTCTTATCTTCCATGATTTCTTTTACTCCGGCTTTCGCTTCCTCTAAGGTGTTACAAATCAGAACACCTTTACCAAGTGCCAGTCCGTCTGCCTTTAATACGATTGGCATTTTTGCAGTTTCCAGATACTCCAATGCCTTTTTCGGGTCATCAAAGGTCTCATATCCTGCGGTCGGAATGTTATATTTCTTCATCAAATCTTTGGAAAATGCTTTGGATCCCTCTAAGATTGCAGCATTCTTTCTCGGTCCGAATACTTTTAATCCTTCTGCTTCAAATACATCTACAATTCCACCGACCAATGGATCATCCATTCCTACGATGGTAAAATCAATCTCTTTTTCCTTTGCAAAAGCTACCAGCTTGTCAAATTCCATGGCTCCAATGTTCACACATTCTGCCAGCTGTCCGATTCCGGCATTGCCCGGTGCACAGTAAATCTTATCTACACGGCTGCTCTTTGCTACGCTTGTCACAATTGCATGCTCTCTTCCGCCGCTTCCAACTACTAATACGTTCATGTTAATCCTCCTGTTTTCTGCAAAAACCAGCTAGTGTACCAACTTATGACACACTATCTGGTTTTCTATTTATGTGGGTAATTCTACTTCGTCTCTGGCAGAATTCTCACCCTGCCATCTTCTACCTTTACTCTTCCATTGGCAATTAAATCAATTGCCTGTGGCATAATTTTCCACTCTGCCTGTTCCATCACACGACGCTGCAGAATCTCCGGCGTATCATCCTCTTCAACTGCAACTGCTTTCTGTAAAATGATTGGGCCGGTATCTGTTCCTTCATCCACAAAATGCACCGTAGCTCCTGTTACCTTCACTCCACGGGAAAGTGCTCCTTCGTGGACTTTTAATCCATAGAAGCCTGTTCCACAGAAAGATGGAATCAGGGATGGATGAATATTGATTATCCGGTTGCGGTACTGTGCAATCATTTCCGGTGGAATTACCACCAAAAAGCCTGCCAGTACAACCAAATCTACTTTATATTCATTCAATTTTTCTAAGAAATCAGCATTGAATGCCGCCCGGTTCTCATAGGATTTCGGAGAAATGCAAAGTGCCTTGATATTATGTTTTCTTGCACGCTCTAAGGCATAGGCATTCGGATTATTACTGATTACCACTTCTATCTTTGCATTGGTAATGGTTCCATTATCCATGGCATCGATAATTGCCTGAAGATTGGTTCCACCACCGGATACTAATACTGCAACTTTTAGCATAATGTAACACCCTTTTCTCCGTTTTCAATCTTACCAACAACATATGGCTTGTCTCCGGCAGATTTGATTGCTTCCATGGTTTTATCTACATCTTCCGGTGCAACTGCGAGTACCATACCAAGTCCCATGTTGTAGGTATTGTACATCATTTTCTCTTCTACATTTCCTTCTTTTGCCATCAGGGTAAAGATTGGTGGAATCGGATAGCTGTTCTTTTCAATCACTGCATGTTTTCCTTCCGGAAGCATACGTGGAACATTTTCATAGAAACCACCACCTGTGATATGGCTGCAGGCTTTTACACGGATGCCGGCATCTTTGATGGCACGCAGTGCTTTTACATAAATTCTGGTTGGTGCAAGTAATGCTTCTCCCAAAGTAGTTCCCAGTTCTTCATGGTATGTATCAAGGGTTTCTTTATCCATGGTAAAGATTTTACGAACCAGTGAAAATCCATTGGAATGTACTCCGGTTGATGCCATACCAATCAGAACATCACCGTCTGCCAGGGTCTCGCCGGTAATCATATCTTTCTTATCACATACACCTACTGCAAATCCAGCCAGGTCATATTCATCCTCTGCCATCAGACCCGGATGCTCTGCAGTCTCTCCACCAATTAATGCTGCGTCAGACTGAAGACAGCCTTCTGCTACACCTTTTACGATGGCTGCAATTTTCTCCGGATAATTCTTACCACATGCAATATAATCTAAGAAGAATAATGGTTCTCCACCTGCACAGGCAATATCATTTACACACATTGCTACTGCATCAATACCGATGGTATCATGCTTGTCCATAATCATGGCGAGCTTTACTTTCGTGCCACAGCCATCTGTTCCGGATAACAGTACCGGTTCTTCCATTTCTTTAATCTTCTCTAATGAAAATGCTCCGGAAAATCCGCCCAGTCCTCCAAGAACCTCTGGACGCATGGTCTTCTTTACATGCTCCTTCATCAGTTCTACGGACTTATATCCTGCCTCAATATCCACGCCTGCGTTCTTGTAATCCATTGTTCTTCCTCCTGAAATTATTATTTATCCTGCTTCTTATTTTGTGCTGATTTTATTATCTTCCTGCACGTTACTACTCTTGCCGTGCAAGTATGGAAATGCTTCGCATTTCCATACTACGGGCTTTTGCCCTATCAGACCATAATCAGCCCGTTTGGACTGCCAGCAGCCCAGCGGACTGCTTATAAGGTCTGGCACTGCTCAATGCTACTTACATTATAACTTCATTTGCTTATAAAGACCAATTATATATAGTAATACCACTAATTAGTTTTTCTAATTAATGGTATCTGGTTGCTTATTTCTACTTATAATTTACTTTTATTTCAATCGGGTTGTCCCATCTAATATGGCATGGGTCAAAGCATCTCCCCGATAGGATAATTTCAGTGAAAAGAAGCTCTCCCTCTCTTCTAACAGCCTGAAAAATATCTTATCACCTTCCCAGATAGGCAGATTATATACTTCTTCCTTTGGCATCCATTCCAGTGTTCCTTCGTTGCACTCGGTCATCGTACCGTGGAATTCATCTGCCGTATAAAGAAACATATATTCTGTCGGCCACGCATCGGAATCAAAAGTTACCACGCCCCGCAGCCGATAGGCATCCAAAGTAAGCCCGGTTTCTTCTTTTACTTCCCGAAGCAGGCATTCTTCCGGAGATTCTCCGGCTTCAAAATGACCGCCAACACCAACCCATTTATCCTTATTTACATCATGGCTTTTCTTCACCCGGTGCATCATCAGGTAGCAATTTTCCTTTTCTATATAGCAAAGCGTTGTATTTTCCGAACGTCTTTCTTCCATTTTTCTTTCTCTCTTCCGCTTTCTTTTTTACTTTCTTCCATGACTCTATGGTTCTATGCCGCTATCCGAAGCTTCCGGAAGCATACTTTGAAATAAATAATCTCGGCAATTGCTGTAATCGACCAGGAAAATGCATACAAAAGATATAAGGATGCAATGGTTCCAAAATATGCAAAGATCGTATATACCCAGATTACACGGAATACGCAGGAGCCCATGATAACAATAATGGTCGGCACAATGCTCTTTCCAATTCCGCGGGATGCCGCAATAGTGCAGTCCATAAATGCGGAAAGTGCATAGGAAAATCCCATAATCTTAATCCGCTCCATTCCGGCTTCAATTACCTCCGGTTTGCTGGCAAAAAGAGACAGGAACTGTCTTCCGAAAACCACCAGCAGCCCACCAAAAATTACGCCTGCCAGAAACGAATACAATAAACTGATGCGGTAACTTTTTATCATGCGTTCCCTGTTTCCTGCCCCCATATTCTGTCCCATGAAACTGGCGCATGCCGTATAAAATGCTGTCATAATATTAAAAATCAGCGTATCTGCATTGATTGCCGCTGAATTGCCGGACACCATAACCGCATCAAAGGAGTTGACTCCGGTCTGCACAAAAAGATTTGCAATTGCAAAGATTGCATTCTGCATTCCGCCCGGAACGCCAAGCATCAGCACACTTTTCGCCGCTTCCTTATGAAAACGCAGTCTGGAAAAGTAAAGCCTGCAGCTATCCTTTCTCCGGCACAGATGAGAAACCACCAAAATAGCTGACACATACTGAGCAATAACGCTGGCAATTGCCACTCCGCCTGCTGCCATATTACACTGGATAACAAAGAAAAGATTTAATAACACATTTAACACACCGGCAATACTCAGATAAATAAGTGGAAGCTTCGTCTCGCCGGATGCACTTAAAACACCATTTCCAAAATTGTAAATTGCAAGTGCCGGAAGCCCCAGTGCATAAATCCGAAAATATAGTACTGCGCCATCCATAAACTCTGATTTTGTATGTAAAATGTTTAAAAATGGCTCCGCAAATATATTACATATCAGGCACAGTATAAGTCCTGCCACCAGACAAATCAATGCCGCCGTGTGCACGGTTTCTTCCGTTCCCTTCGCATCGCCTACGCCCAGTTTATGCGCTACCCTTACATTAACACCGCCACCCATTCCAATCAGGAAGCCGGTAAATAAGGACACCAACAGCGTGGTCGAGCCAACCGACCCAAGGGGGATATATCCTGCATATTTTCCTACAATTGCTACGTCACTTAAATTAAATAATACTTCTAATATCTGAGAACACATCAACGGTATGCTAAAGAGGAAGATGTTCTTCCATAAAGAGCCGGATGTCATCCCGATACTTTTTCTTCTGCTTTCTGCTTTACTGCTCATAATTTTATTTCACTTTGGTTGGTTTGCTGTTCCTTTCCTGCCATATATCTTCTATAAGTTTTTCAAAGGACTGTGCAAAACGTACATCATCTTCTTCTGTACGCTTTCTCGGTCCTTTCATATGATTCTTATGAGAGCTGCGTCTTGCCTTCTTGTTAAGATGTCGCTCCATAAGCATCTGATCTATGTTCTCATTCGTGTACCACTTGCCTGATTGGTGAATAGCATATGCACCTTTTCCAAGAGCCATAGCAGCGACACCATAATCCTGCGATACTACTACATCCCCTTTATGACAAATGCTGATCAGTTTATAATCTACTGCATCTGCTCCTGCACCTACCACAATCACATCGCTGTAATCAGAATACAAAATGTGATTTGTATCACACAGCAATGTGGTGGAAATATTGTATTTCTCTGCTATTGTCTCTACAATGTCCACTACCGGACACGCATCTGCATCTACAAATATCTGCATTTTCTTCAATTCACTTTCTTCAGTTGTAATTAACTAGTGTGCGTATGGTTTCAAGTGTTTCAGTTAGTTTACCTTCCAAATCTTTCAGTTCTTCATTGGCATCAATGATTGCATCTGATATTGTGTTTGGGAATATGCATCTGTCATTTTCTATATTTAATTCAAATAAAACAGCTTTATTATTTTCCAAGTAAATTTCCTGTACCTTTCCAAATAAAATATATTTTTCGCATTCTATGCTCTTATTTTAACAAGCCATTCTTCTGTAAGTAATTGATAAAGCAATCAATCATCTTTTTATATCGGTCAATAATATCTTTCTCGGTAAAATCAGCCGATGTAGCCGTCAGATCAAGAAGTTCAACAACACCTGTTCCCTCTTTCACCTGACCTTTACTGTTTGTAAATCCCTCATAATACTTCTTCTTATCCGTAAAACGATAATCAGAAGCACGAATGTTGATTCTTTTCTCAAGTAATGCTTTATTGCCCAATGACTCTACATTTCGAGCATCTGTTAATGAATTTTCTTTCTCATTTCTATTCCGAGCATAAATATGTTCAATCTCAAAAGTAGTTTCAAGTGAAAGTAGTGGCTGTTTATCATTCTGATATGCCCACCAAGCTATCATTGCTTTTGTAATTGGACGTGCATTATTGAAGCTGAAATTATCAAACATACTTCTTATAGTATCCGCATCGAACTTGTATTTTGAAAATTCAACAGGCTTATCATTTACGATATTTACCATCTCAGCATACACTGGAGTTCTAAGTGCATTTACGCCCGGATTTGTAATAGCATACGTCCATATAAATCCAGTTATCTTTTGCAAGAATGTATAGAACTTCTCGTCATCAAGCAAACCTTCATCATCTTTATTTTGCATAAAATATACGGATACAAAATATGTCCACATTCCGTTTGGAGCATAGTTCAATACAAAAAATTGCTTCAAAACTCTATTTGAAAATCTATCGGTATCTTGGTTGGAAACATCTTCCCAAAATTCAGCCAATACAATCAATTCGGTTAATGTATTAGTGTCTTTCAAAAGGGCATACGAGTTTTTCTCATAAAACTTTCTTAAAGCTTCTGTTGTAGAAGATACAATTCCCATTTTTGCACGAACAAAATACATATATCTTGTAAACAATTCGTCCATCGGTGTACCAGAAATCGGGTGGAATATTCTCTCGCAAAGTTCTTCGAGCTTTTTCCATTGAGTAATAAATTCTTCTTTTTTACCCAATTTAGAAAAATGCTTATAAAACTGTGCCTTAAAAATATCCGCATCAGACAACGGCTTTCCTCTATCATTAAGCGTTGAGAAAATCCGCAACGCTGTATCCTGCGATTCAGCTTCAATCGGAAGGAGAATACAGTTATTCATAATACGGGTAGGTAAATAAGCAAAGTAAGTAGGATATTTGGACAAAAATTCATCAATATTATCCTGAAAGAATCTGAAGTTGCAAGCATATTTGCTTTTCATTTCTTTATTGACACTTCCTGTTCTTAATATCTCAAGAAATTCTTCTTTATCATTATCAGTGGCAACCTCAGAATCTATCTTGAGCTGTGACATATCAGGCTCGCCAAATTCATCAGTTTTCCATAAACACTTTTCAATGTTCTGCTTTGTTGATATAGAAGCCTTGTCCTGCATATGACCGAACTTAGAATAGAACGCTCTTAAAAGTAGCATAAGAGTTGTCAATCTCTGCTGTCCATCAATAACCTCTAATTTATCTTCATTTCTAAAAGTTACAATCGGACCGAGGAAATACTCGCTATTACTATCAAATTCTGTCTTCCCTTCATCAGGAATAGCAAAAGAAAATATATCGTCCCAAAGCGTCCTGCATTCAGCTTCGCCCCACGCATAAGGTCTTTGATAATCCGGTATTAAAAAGTCCGATTTTTTACTCTGAAATAAATCTTTTATTGTTTTCTGGTCAACATTTAATTTTGACATAACGCAATTCCTTCCTCTTCTAATTCTATCATCTGAAAACTTTTTCCTACTCCAATCAATTCTTTAATTCGCATATTTCTTAAAATTCTCTGCCTGTTCAAGAACTTCCTTGTAAACATCATCAATGGTTACTGGCGGATAGCCGAACTCATCAAGCAGCAATATTAAATCCACTTGCAGATTTGCCTTAATATCATCACGGGCAGACCAATCAGTATAACGTGACTTATCATCAACAATCAGCTTTATCCTCTTGGATAATTCAATCATTTTATCGTCCGGATATTCAAACTCATACTTCTTGGCAACTGCTTTCAAAATATCATAGAAAGCCTTTTCCTCATAATCTATGCCCATATTCTTGAATGAGTTTTTTTCTGTTTTCAGTTCAGACAACAACTGTGCAAGCTGCTCCGCAACATCATCAAGGACTTCGTTGGCATACGCTTCATCACGACGTCGGTTATTATACTCATCAACAACCTTTTTGAGTCTGTCTGCAAATTCTACCCCCATAATCTTATTGACTTTCTTAAACTCGTCGATTGCCTGAGAAAGAAGTCTTTGAAGTATCTTAATTTTCGTATTCGGCAACTGAATAGCGTTTATCTTATTCATATATTCATCGCTGAAAATATCAACCGATATATGCTTTCCGGTTTCAAATAATTCCTCAATACCATCGGACTGAATTGCCCCCTCAAGCATTTTGCGGACACGAGCGTTCATCTGCTCGATATCCGGTGCATCACCTTTTGTCAACTTGAAAAGGATAGAACGGACAGCACAATAAAAATGAATATAATCCTTATCTTCATCAGAGAATTTCTCACTTGAACTACAGAGGTTAAATGCCTGTTTCATTCTCTTGACTGCTGCCATAAATCTTCTTTCCAGTTCTTCAGACAACTGCACATACTCAACCGCACGGTTCAAGCAGGCAAGCTGTTCGGTAGGGGAACCATTGAAGAAATCACTGCTGTTAAAGTTGTGGAACATCTGACCAAGGACTTCTAACTGGTCTTTTACAATCGTGATGGACTGCTCCACACCTTCAAATTCTTCGCTCTCAAAATTCGTATATTTCTTGAGGGCGGTATTCATATTTTTCTTAATACCTATATAGTCAACAATCAAACCTTTATCTTTGCCCTCGCATACACGATTTACACGGGAAATCGTCTGAATAAGGGTATGCTGCTGAATAGGCTTATCAATGTAAATCGTATCAAGCTCCGGCACATCAAAACCAGTCAGCCACATATCTACAACAATGGCAATCTTAAAGTTCGACTTCGGATTTTTGAACTGACGGTCAAATTCTTTCCTATCCTCTTTTGTGCCAAGCATATCAAATAGCTCTTTTTCATCATCTTTATTACGAGTCATAACCAACTTAATTTTTTCCATTGGCTTCAACTCTTTTTTATCTTTCTCACTCAGAACAACACCGTCATCACAAATCTTCTTTTCTGTCCATTCCGGTCTGAGTTCCTTTACTATCTTATAGAAATCGTATGCTATATTTCGATTGGAACATACAAACATTGCTTTGCCTGCTACGGTTGCACCTTCTGCCACACGGGTTTCATAATGCTTGATAAAATCCTCCGCAACAGCACGAAGTCTATCAGGGTCGCCAATAATAACTTCCATTTTGGCAACTGCTTTCTGACTTTCTTCTACTTGATGTTCATTTGCCCCCTCAAGTTCACACTGAGCATAATATTCTTCAATCTGTCTTACCTTATCCTGATTGAGCATAACCTTGGCTGCACGACCATCGTAAACAAGATTAACTGTAATACCGTCCTTAACAGCTTCCGTCATTGTATATGCGTCTACAACACCACCAAAGACTTCGATTGTTCCATCAACCGGAGTTCCGGTAAATCCAACATAAGTCGCATTTGGTAAAGAGTCATGCAGATACTTGGCAAAGCCATAGGTTTTCTGAACACCGGACTCTGTAATCTTAACCTTTTGGTCGAGATTGATTTGGCTTCTGTGTGCTTCATCAGAAATACAAATAACGTTCGTTCTGTCTGTAAGAAGCTGCAAATCCTCTGTAAATTTCTGAATGGTAGTCAGATAAACACCGCCACTCTCTCGTCCCTGAAGCTCCTCACGAAGTTTCTCACGAGACTCAATGCTTACAACAGTTTCATCTCCGATATATTTCTTTGAACCGACAAACTGCTTGGAAAGCTGGTCGTCAAGGTCTGTTCTGTCCGTAATAATGAGAATGGTCGGAGAAGAAAAGTATTTGCTTTTCATCAACATACGAGTAAGAAAAAGCATTGTATAACTCTTACCGCACCCTGTCGCTCCAAAATATGTACCACCTTTACCATCTCCTTCAGGGCGAAGATGAGCCTTGATATTCTCATACAATTTATTTGCCGCAAAGAACTGTGGATAGCGGCACACTATCTTCAAATCCTTATCGGAGTTATCCGGAAAATAAATAAAATCTTTGATAACTTCAAGCAAACGGTCTTTTCGGAAAAGTCCCTTTATCATTGTTACAAGAGAATTGATACCGTCCAGTTCTTTATCGTCTGAATTTATCTTTCTCCACGCATAGAAGAAATCATACGGGCTGAAGAAAGAACCATATTTATTATTTGCTCCATCACTGATAACAACAAAAGCATTGTATTTAAAAATCTCCGGAATATCTCTACGGTAACGGATTGTAAGCTGCTTGTATGCGTCCATTATGGTCGTATTTTCTTGTACCGCACTCTTAAACTCAAGAACAACAACAGGAATACCATTTACAAACACAATGCCATCTGGAATACGCAACTGGTTATTTACGCCCTCAATTTCAAACTGATTAACCGCTTTGAAAATATTGTTTTCGGGAGTGTCAAAATCAATAAGTTCAATATAGAGGTCTTTCTGCGTTCTGTCCTCACGGTTAAGAATAAAGCCATCGCAAAGCAACTTAAATACAGCTTTGTTTGCTTCATAAATCGTACCGGAAATATTACGCAACATTAAAATGACACTATCCACCTCACTCGGTGTGATACCGTCTTTCGCATAGCGATTATAGAGATATTGCTTCAGGTCGCCCGTAAGCAGAACCTCTGTCCTTTCTCTGTGTATCTGGTCGCCACTGACATAGGTGTACTCCTCGTCTTTGAACAACTCCATTATTGACATTTCCAATGCGTGTTCATTAAAATTTGCCATTGCGTTCACTCCTTTTGCGTTAGCTTTTCTTCCTTTTGTTTTTATTCTCCGCAATACTCTTATAATAAGTATTATAAAGCTGTTGTATTACCTCATAATACTTGTCCTCAAATGTTTCAGCTTGTGCATCTGTATATTCTAATGGATTTTGATTTATTTCTTCATCAGACTTTCTATTTCTTATTACAATAGCAATACTTTCAATCAACTCCATTAACCACATACACACTGTTTCTTCTTCACAATATGCAAGATTTTGAGAACTCCATACATAATCCATTGGTGGAATAGGTGTACCTTCGTCAAATTCCATTTTCTTTTCAATGTAGTAATAAAAATACTCATCTACATACTCCCCAACAGACAGTTGATTTATATTGAAAGTTCTTCTGGATTTATTATCCTTATTTATGGGTTCAAACACACTTGGTGTACCATTCCACCGCAAATCACGGTATCTCTCATAGCTTCTATGAAAATACTTTGCTCCATCATACAGATAATCTCTACCTAAATTATATCGCTCAATATCCTTTTCCAAATCCATTATACATTTCTGTACCCAACGAGTTCCCTGTATTGAATTACTTTTATATCCTGCTTGACGCAATATTTCATTCTGAAGTTCTTCCGTACAACGACAATATGCCGTGTAAATCTTTCTGGAATGTCTTTCAAGTGGATGTAAATTAGCAACTATAACACACCATGGTAAATAATCTCTCTCAGGCTCATTATCAATTAAAAATAACCGTGCCTTCATTTCTAACTCTTTTTCCGCTTGTAGTTTTTGAATTTCTTTTTCGTGCCGTGTTTGTAACCAATATATCAAAAACGAAACAGCTATTGTTGCCACTAATGACAATATTCCAATGACTATTTGAATTATTTCTGCTGTTGTCATACATACCACCTCCGTTAAATGATAATTTAGCGGCTT
>ERZ791884.349-NODE-349-length-52563-cov-11.434162_pt1 | contig 52563 bp, 42 predicted proteins | sample MGYA00509941_ERZ791884 | MGnify/ENA primary metagenome ERZ791884 (study PRJEB30046, sample SAMN00792095) | human gut metagenome | study: EMG produced TPA metagenomics assembly of the A metagenome-wide association study of gut microbiota in type 2... | reverse complement strand
TCTACCCCTGCCAAAAGCCGCTTATCTCGTTTGAGGTAAGCGGCTTTTTGTTTTTGCTGCGTCGTAGGGGCCGCATATATGCGGCCCGCAGGTTTGCGGCAGTAACCCGTTGACGTGTGATTGCTTTCGCGCTGCGGGCCGCATGTGCGGCCCCCTACTGATGCGTTGACTACTATATATATAACCAACAAAAAAAGCCGAATCCGTGAGGACTCGGCTTTTGCTGTTTCTGACAGCCATCTTTGGTCCGAGTGGCGAGAGTCGAACTCACGGCCTCTTGAACCCCATTCAAGCGCGCTACCAAACTGCGCTACACCCGGTCAACCGGGCTGTCTCGAATCAGCTTGATTATTATAACCGACTGCACCGAGAATGTCAATAGAAATGTACGAATTTTATAAATATATTTTGCTTTATGACTGATAAAGGAAGGAAAGAAGGGATAAATCATGCCGAATAGCCTGGAATTGAACGTCTCCCCTGCGCTGCTGCACACCTTTGCCAACCATCCGTTCCATGTCCGCAAGGATATGGAGATGAATGAGTTGGTGGACAGCATCCGGGAAAGCGGTGTTATTGTTCCGCTGATCGTGCGCAGCAGGCCCGAGGGCGGCTATGAGATTATCAGCGGACACCGCCGCTGCGAGGCCTGCCGGGAACTGGGTATTGAGAAGGTGCCGGTCCGCGTGCAGGAGCTAACGGATGATGAAGCTACTATTTTAATGGTGAACAGCAATATTCAGCGGGAGCATGTGCTACCGAGTGAGAAGGCGTTTGCGTATAAAATGAAGATGGATGCGATGAAGCATCAGGGACGGGCAACTTCGGGACAAGTTGTCCCGAAGTTAGATGACCGTCGAACAGGTTCTCAAATTGGTTCGTCATCCGGCGAAAGCTATAAGACGGTGCAACGTTATATTCGACTAACGCATCTCATCTCCCCCATCCTGCAAATGGTCGACGAATCCCACATGGCGTTTAACCCCGCGGTAGAAATCTCCTACATGACACCCGAGCACCAGCGTTGGCTGCAAGCTGAAATGGAGCTTTGCGAGGCCACACCCTCTCTGGTGCAGTCCCGCCGTCTTAAAGAGATGAGCCAGAGCGGCACACTGACGGAGCACTACCTGCATACCCTGCTCACCGAGCAGAAGCCCAATCAACGTCAGAAGTTTTTCTTAAATCAATCCGACGTGCAGCGGTTCTTCCCTCCCGGCTATACGCCCGAGCAGATGCAGAACACGATATTCTCCCTGCTGAAAACCTGGGGCCATGCCCACGAGCATCCCCAGAACCAGCAGGAGCTGGAACGGTAAAATGCCACACACAACCTTATTTATAAGGCCCGGTTAGGATGCCAAAAGCACGGTATTCTGTCAGGCTTATTCGAGTGCGCGCTTTTTGGAGAAGCAACCATGCAATTTGACTACTTTTACGGCAGTCAGGCCGATCAGTTCTCGTTCTATCGCATCCCCAAGGTGCTGTTCACAGACCCGCAGTTCAAACCGCTGTCTACTGATGCCAAGGTCCTGTACGGCATCCTGCTGGACCGCATGAGTCTGTCGGTCAAGAATCACTGGCTGGATGAACAGCGCAGGGTCTACATCATCTTCACCACCGAGGAAATCATGGAGGCCCTGAGCTGTGCCAACCAGAAGGCCTGCCGCCTGATGCTCGAGCTGGAAAAGGATGCAGGTCTGATTGAGCGCAAGCGCCAGGGGCTGGGACGGCCCAGCTTGATTTATGTGAAAAACTTTGCTGTTTCGTCATAAATCAAGAAATGTGAAAATCACATTTCTTGAAGTGTGATTTTCACACTTCTGGAGATGTGATTTTCACACGCAAATAAGACTGATAGTAATTAGACTGATTATAACGATACAGAAACAGATTGAAAAACAGAATACGGGGTGTAGAGTATGGCCGGAGTGACGAAGGAAGAAATCGCACGGGCGAAGGAGCTGGGCCTGCTGACCTACTTCAAACTCGTTGAGCCTAGCAACCTGAAGCTCGTGGGCAAGGAATACCGCCACAAGGTACACAGTTCGCTGACGATTAGCAAAGACAGCCTTTGGTGTTGGCACTGCATCGGCCTGCGCGGACGCACAGCGCTGAAGTATCTGATTGACGTCGAGAAGGTTCCTTATGTTGAGGCAGTGCGGGCGATCAACCGCATCCAAGGCGGTGTGGTTCATTCTTCCCAATATGTAAGCCTGCCGCAGCCACGCGCTGAACCGGAAGCGCCGCGAGATTTCAAGCTGCCCAAGCCAGACGCAAACAGTTATGCAGCTATGGCGTATCTGCGAGGGCGCTGTATCCACCCCAATGTACTGACGTTCTGCCGCAGGGAGGGCATTTTGTACCAGACCAGCTTCAAAAATCACCCGAACTGCGTATTTGTCGGGCGCGACGGTGAGGGTGTTGCGAAAGGCGGCAGCTTGCGTGGCTGTACGCAGCTGCAATTTCGGCGTGACATTCCCGGAAGCAAGAAAATTTACCCGTTCTACATAACGGCCAGTGCCAACGCTGACACGGTGGAGGTCTACGAAGCGCCCATTGATGCCATGTCCGGTGCGTCACTCAAGCTCATGCAGCACACGAGGCCATGGCGCGGCGTCCACTATCTGGCGCTGGGCGGTACGGACTATGCGGCGCTGGATGCATTTTTGAAATATTTCCCGGCAGTCCGCAAAATCGTCCTCTGTCTGGACAATGACAACGCAGGGCGGACCCGAACGCAGGATATTATTGCGCACCTTGCGGGCAGCGGCAAAGCCGTGGAGGACCGCCCGCCGCCGGTGGGCAAGGATTACAACGACACGCTGGTGCAATACATGCAGGAATACCGCGCGCACTGCATCAGCATGGATGATATTTTGGAGGAAACAAGATGAAAACAATCGCAATCGCAAACCAGAAGGGCGGCACGGGGAAAACGACCACAACGTATAACCTCGGGATTGCCCTGACCCAGCAGGGCTACCGCGTCCTGATGGTGGACTTTGACCCGCAGGGCAATCTTTCCTGCTACTGCGGTATCCCACCGGAAAAGGACCTTGACCAGACCATTACGGAGCTGCTGATGAAGACCTCCTGTGAAAAGCCGATAGGAAATCGGGAGTGTGTCTACCAGACCGGACGCGAGGAGGCTGCCGCACGGGCGGATTTTATCCCGTCCAATCTGCGGCTGGCGGGCTTTGAACTGGCCATGGGCACGATGATGTGCCGCGAGGTGCTTCTGAAATCCTGCCTGGAGCAGTACAACAATCAGTACGACTACTGTCTGATCGACTGTTCCCCCTCTGTTGGCCTGCTGCTGACCAATGCGCTGGCCGCCGCCAATGAGATCATTATCCCGATGCAGGCGCAGCCATTCTCCGTTGTGGGCATGTCGCAGCTGACGTCCTCTATTGCGAATGTACAGCGTAAAATCAACCCCGGACTGCGCGTAAAGGGCATCCTTCTGACGATGACCGAGCACACGAACGTTTCCGACCACTACTGCGGGCAGGTCCGCAGCACTTACGGCAATAAGATTCACGTTTTCACAACGGAGATTCCCAGAAACGTGAAGGTACAGGAGAGCCAGGCCAACGCAGAGCCGACGATTCTGTACGACCCGAAAAGCAACAGTGCAAAGGCCTATATTGAATTTGCGAAGGAGGTATCCGGCTATGGCCGCGAAGAACAAGTTTTTGAACGCGATGAAGATGCCCTCAATCGATGATATGTTTTCCTCGGAGGCTGACAGGCAGCGGGAAAGCGGAGATTTGGTCACAGAGGTGCCGCTTTCCGAGCTGCATCCATTCGTCGGGCATCCGTTTGAGGTGCGCGACGATGAGGATATGCAGAAACTGGTGGACAGCATCCGGGAGAACGGTGTGCTCACCAACCTGACCGTGCGACGCCGCACCGAGGGCGGGTATGAGATCATCAGTGGGCACAGGCGGTTTCACGCAGCACAGCGGGCCGGGCTGGATAGGGTCAAGGTGCAGGTGCGGGAAATTGATGATGACCAGGCGATTATTGACATGGTCGATTCAAATATTCAGAGAGAGCATATCAGTCCGATGGAGAAAGCTAGGGCGTATGCGATGAAGCTGGAAGCCATCAGCCGTCAGGGCGCACGACAAGATTTAACTTCCGCCCAAGTTGGGCGGAAGTTGGAAAGCGCTGACATCGTGGGTAAAGAAGCTGGAGATAGTCGTATGCAAGTTAGACGGTATATTCGCTTAAATAGCCTCGTCCCCGACCTGCAAAAGAAAGTGGACGACGGCAGCCTGAAGTTCAACCCCGCCGTTGAACTTTCTTACCTTTCCCCCTCCGAGCAGAATGATTTCCTCGATTACATTGAATCTCAGTCCTGCTCACCGTCGTTATCGCAGGCACAGAAGCTCAAGGCCGCCAGCAAGGACGGTGCGTTGGACCACGGCAAGATGCTGGAAATCATGGACACCAAAAAGCCCAGTGTACCGCCCCGTGATCCGATGTTGACCATCAGCGTCAGCAAAATTGCCCGTTACTTCCCCACCGGCTGCACACAAGAACAGATGGTAGGAATCATCATGCAGCTTCTGGAACGAAATTCCCGCCACCTTGTATCGGAAAAACAACCCAGTCTGGAGCGTTGAAATGGCAGAGTACAGATATTACCTGATTCCCGATTTTATGTCGCATGTCTTTCCGCAGCAGTTTGAAGAACAAGCTCCGACGGAGTTCTTTTCCAATACTGTTGATTTGATGAAGCGCTACAAGCAGTTGAGAGAAATGCCCTACAACAACGAGTACACCTGGAACGAGCGCACCAATCTTCCCTACCCGCGCCTGACTGTTGGAATTGACCGCCGTGACCCGGATGGTGCAGTAACCGTCATGCAGGTACGGAATGGTGTCAACTACCTGTGTGATGACTACCGCGGCCCCTTTGCAGATCGCAATGACAAGCAGCTCATTGAAATGGCAAAGCAGCTTGTGACGGCAGTTGGCGTAGATCGTATCCGGCCTCACTACTACACGGAAGAAAATGGTCACACAAAGGTACATGTTGGAAACGACATCCACATAACCGAGTGGGCCAATGCACCGGAGCTTTGCAGCGCACTTCGATTTTCACGGTTTCTGAACCGTGATGGGCAGCAGCTGTTTCAGGTGCGCAACGGTCAGCGCATCATTGAAAACTACGCAGATGGTTCACAGCTGGTGAAAGATGTGCAGACAGTTGACGATACGCACTTTTACGTAGGCAGTCGTTTCTGCCACATCCAGCAGTATGCAAATCAGTGCTTCAAAAGAGGCTGTTATGTTGAGCCGGAACATCCGCAGCCGGGTGATAAGTTAGACAGACTGCTGATATATCAAATCCCACATTACACCTGCGAATATCGCTTTACGGATTATGACTATGCCCAGAACAAGCTGAAGGCCACCGATTACCGCTGTGCCTATGTGGCCAACATGCCCCGGGACTACACACCGGACAAGTGCTTCCGGGATTTCAATTATGATGACCGCCCATGCGCCAACAGTATGCCGTCTTTGTCCGTCAGTGATCTGATCGTCATGGAGCGCGGTGATAAAGCCGAAGCCCTGTATGTGGATGCCGTTGGCTTTAAGGATGTAAGCCGACTGCTGCCAGAGCTTCATGATATGGAAGTTGAGCGACAGGAGCACAATTTAGATGAATTAGAAAGGTAGGTGTCAAGATGCCGAAACCGCAGGATATATTTCAGCTGGCCCAGCAGGAGGCCGTGCGGGTCACAGCATCGCCACAGGCGTGGCAGAGCTTTTTGTACACTGCCGCCCACAACTACCACACCACCTATTTGAACCAGCTTTTGATTCACGCTCAACGCCCCGACGCCGCGGCCTGCGCCAGCATGGAGTACTGGAATACGAAGGCAAACCGGCTGGTCATGCGCGGCAGCAGAAGCATCACCGTGCTGCAGCGCCGACAGGGCGTGGCGGTGACAAAGCCGGTCTTCGCCATCGGTGATACCACACTATTGAGCCAGACGCACACCGGCGGGCCGTGGGAGGTCACGGACACAACGCGCTCGCTGCTTCTGCAAGATAAATCTGATGACTGGCTGGCGGCGCTGGCGCAGGAGGGCGTATCCAACGAAGCTGACCGTGCCCGCCGCATGCTGGAACGCAATGTGGCGGACAGTACGCTGCAATGGGCGCAGCCTGACGAGCAAATGTCGCTTCTGCAGGAACTAGTCTCACAAAGCGCTGTCTATATGGCGCAGTTGCGGTTGGGGCTGCCGATGCGGGACGAGGATTATCCGGCATTTCAAAGTGTCAGCCAGTTCGACACCTATCAGATTTCACTCTGCTTGGGTGGCTATGTACAGGCAGCCGCAGAGCCGATGCTGGATGCCATTGGGCGCGAGGCGCTGCGATTAAACCGCGACAGCATTGCAATATCACACGAACCAGTTCATAATGAAAGCACACGAACGCAATTGAACAGCCGAGAGGAGGCCGTTACTTATGACGTACACGAAGAACCGCGAAGGCTACCTGATTCCGAGCCTTTCCCTGCCGAACCAGCCGAACCCGTACCTGAACCGCTACGCGAGGCTGCGTCTGGAATATCTGGAACAGAACGAGCCGACGCTCTGCGACCAGCTGATGCTGGAGGGCACGCTGCTGACGAGCTGCAATCGAATCGGACGGACAGCACAGAAGATGGTGGACAAGACCCTGCGCGAGCTGATGCAGACCACCCCGATGCCGGTCCGCAGAACGAACCCGCTGGGCTGGGCACAGCTGACCAACAGCCTGAAGAAGCAGGCGGAGGAAGCAGTCCTTCCGATGCTGTACGAAATCTGACAGAATCCCCCGCACAGGCGGAGAGCGAGCAATCGCCCTCCGCTTTTGCTTTGCCCGAATTTCCGCCCACGCTTCTGCCGCAGCTGCTGGCTATGGAGACTTCTTCCCGAGCATACAACGCCGAATATCTTACCTTTTATAATAAAAATTCCCTGCCCATTGACCGGCTGCGCTTTGTGCGGGAAAGCTACAAGGATATTTTTACAGAGCTTTTGCTGGCCGATGATACCCGCGTGGGCTTTCACAGGCAGGACAACGGCCTGCTTGTCTGGCAGGGCGCGTATCTAACACGCAGCGCGGAAACGCTGCTGCCGTGGCGTGCCGTGGCCAATGCACTGAACGACTTGATTGAACAGCATGAGCTGATTGCAGCCATCGCCCCGAAGGAGCTGCCGCAGGCAGAGGAACAGCTTTCCTTTGAACTACCTGACGGTTCGCAGACGAGTGCGGAAGATGACAGGTTGGAAAAGGATGATTTCCTCACCCCGGAAAAGCAGGAAACCGTCATTCGCTCTGCTCTGCCTGTTGCCGAGTACAATGCACCGCAGATGGATGACGGCAGCGTTATTACAGACGAGGAAATCAACCTGGCTCTGGCAGCGGGCAGCAATTTTGAGAACAGTAAATTTCGCATTTATCAGCAGTTCACCACCACGCAGGGCGACCACGCCGCTTTTTTGAAGAAGGAATACGGCAGCGGTGGCCGATCATGGGACTACCAAAGCGGTGCTCATGGCTGGGTGGACCATGGTCCTGCCGGATTGAAGCTGATTTTGACAAATGAGGAAGGCCGCTTTGAGCGCAGGCTTCCATGGCGGGCCGCAGCCAAGCGCATTGCTTATCTGATCGAGATGCAGCGCTTTCTGACGCAGCAGGAGCTGGAGCAGTATCCCGCATGGGCTGCCGAACAGCAAGAGGCCGCCAGTACGGTGCGCGATGAGCCCGGCAACGTACCGGATACCAGACCGATTTGCGCCGAGGGCAGCGTTGTCTATCTGGAGGATGACCACCGATTCACCGTGGAGCGCATCGGGCAATTTGACGTGCATCTGCGGGACGAGGAAGTCCCCCTGGTTGGACGCGCCATCAGCCGGGAGGAGTTTCAGCGGCAGCTGGACGCCAACCCGCGCAACGGCGGCATGATGCTCTCCGAGCAGCAGCACGAAGTCCTTGTGCAAGCGCAGACGGAACAAGCACTCTCCTACATTGAGGATTATCTCAAGGACGAATTTGAAATCACCGAGCCGGACTTTTCCGACCTGACACGAATCGATTTGGGCTATACCACTACCGAGGATGAGAAACACGTCATTCAGGTGTATGCCGACTTGGAGCACTGCACTGTCACCAAACTGGTGGACGATACTCTTTACGCGCAGGAACGGTATGGCTCGCTCGATGATCTGAACCAGGTGGTACTCTCCAATCTCGATTTTGACAGCCTCATGGAAATAGACCTCGACGAGGTGGAAGAACACGAGCCGCAGGAAAACGCTCTTCCTACAGACGAGTCCGCCGCGCAAGCCCTCACCAACTACCTTGCACCCTATGAGCCGGAGGTTCCCACAGGGACAAAGGCCAAGTTTGCTGCGAACCTAAATGCAATTCGGACACTAAAGCAAATCGAGCAGCGCGGCACACCGGCCACAGAGGCCGAGCAGGATGTTCTGGCCGGGTATCTCGGGTGGGGCGGTCTTGCCGATGCCTTTGACCCCAACAAGGACAGCTGGCACAGCGAATATGAGCAGCTAAAGGATCTGCTGACACCGGAGGAATACGCCGCCGCGCAGGAATCCACGCTGACAGCGTTTTATACCCCGCCTGCTGTCATCCATGCCATGTACCGCGCGCTGACCCGCATGGGCTGCGTGGGCGGCAATGTTCTGGAGCCCAGCATGGGTGTGGGTGCATTCTTTGGGCACCGCAGCGGCAGCTTTGATACGAACAATGCAAAGCTCTACGGCGTCGAGTTGGACAGTGTATCGGGCCGCATCGCGCAGCAGTTATACCAGAAAGCAAAAATTCAAATCTGCGGCTACGAAAAGGCCGACCTGCCGAACAGCTTCTTTGACCTGGCTATCGGAAATGTGCCGTTTGGACAGTATCAGGTTACGGACCGTCAATATGACAAGCTGCATTTTCAAATTCACGATTACTTTCTAGCCAAGACCGTAGATAAACTCCGCGTCGGCGGCATTATGGCATTTATAACGACCTCCGGCACGATGGATAAAAAGTCCGAAAGCGTGCGCCGGTATCTGGCTGCCCGCTGTGATTTGATCGGCGCGGTGCGGCTGCCCAATAATGCCTTTACCGCACAGGCAGGTACAACCGTTACCTCGGACATTCTGTTTCTGCAAAAGCGTGGGCGGGTTTTGGAGCAGGACGCGCCATGGATTCATGTAGGCGAGACTGTCGATGGTATTCCTCTGAACCGGTATTTCATCGATCATTCCGAGATGATCTGCGGCGAGATGCAGATGGTCAGCGGCCCCTACGGGCAGCGCCCCACCTGCGCGCCGCTGGAAAATGGTACATCACTGGAAGATCAGCTTGACACGGCCCTTGCAAATTTGCAGGCCGAGTACACGCTGGCGGATGACCGGGAGGACGCGAAGGCGGAAAGCGATACGCTAGACGCAGACCCCGATACGCGAAATTTCAGCTATGTTGTTAAAGACGACACAGTTTATTACCGCGAAAATTCCAAAATGCGTGCTGTGAAGGCCAGCACCTCCGCGTTAGCCCGCATCAAGGCGCTGGTCCCACTGCGGGATACCTGCCGGGAGCTGATTCGGGCACAACTGGACAATCTGCCCGATGAAACGATTGCCGCTTTGCAAGCGCAGCTGACCGTCCAGTACGATTCCTACCACGATACGTATGGGCTAATCAATAGCCGCGGCACGGCTTCGGCGTTCCGCGAGGATTCCGGGTATTTCCTGCTCTGCTCGCTGGAGGACATCGACAGCGAAGGAAATTACAAAGGCAAGACGGATATGTTCACGAAGCGGACCATCCGCCCGGCACAGGTGGTGGACCATGTGGATACCGCCGATGAAGCGCTGGTGCTGAGCCTGACCGAGAAGGCCCGTGTGGACCTTGCCTACATGGCACAAGTCACGGGAAAATCGCAGGAGGAAATCATCCGCGATTTGACCGGCGTCATCTTCCGAGACCCTGAGATGTCCGAGCCGGTCTATCTGCCGGCAGACGAATATCTTTCCGGCAATGTGCGGCAAAAGCTGGCCGTTGCCCGGCTGGCCGCTACGTCCGACCCTGACTATCAGGTCAATGTAAAGGCGCTGGAGCAGGTACAGCCGAAGGACCTCGACGCCAGCGAGATTGCGGTGCGGCTGGGTGCTACCTGGATACCGCCTGAATATATTCAGGATTTTCTCATGGAGCTTTTGGAACCGCCGTTGTCCACGCGCCTTTCCGTGAAGGTGCTGTTTGCGTCGTTCACCGGTGAGTGGAATATCACGAACAAGCGCTACGGCAACGGCAGCATCAAGGCAACTGTCACCTACGGCACAAACCGCAAGAATGCCTATGAAATCATCGAGGCTGCGCTGAACCTGCGGCCTGTGCAGGTGTTTGATACAGTTACCGACGCAGAAGGAAACAAAAAAAGCGTGCTGAACCACGCCGCCACCGAGGCTGCCTACGCCAAGCAGTGTTTGATAAAAGACAAGTTTGAAGAATGGATTTTCAAGGAGCCGCAGCGGCGGCAGGCGCTGGTAAGCCTGTACAACAGCAAATTCAACTGCATCCGCCCGCGGGAATATGACGGCAGAAATCTGCGCTTTCCCGGCATGAACCCGGAAATTACGCTGCGGCCCCATCAGCGCAACGCCATTGCCCATGTGCTGTACGGCAGCAACGTACTTCTGGCACATGAGGTGGGGGCTGGGAAAACGTTCGAGATGGTCGCCAGTGCGATGGAGAAGAAGCGCCTTGGTCTTTGCAATAAAACGCTGGTCGTAGTACCCAACCATTTGACCGAGCAGATGGCCTCCGAGGCGCTGCTACTCTACCCCAATGCGGAAATTCTGGTGGCGCGCAAAACAGATTTTGAAAAAGCCAATCGCAAAAAGTTCTGTGCCCGCATTGCTACCGGCAATTTTGACATTATCGTGATCGGGCACAGTCAGTTTGAAAAGATACCGCTTTCCGATGAACGGCAGAAAATGTACCTGCAAAAGCAAATCGACGATGTAGTGGCACAGACCGCTGCGCTGAAGGCCCAGCGCGCCGAGAATTTTACCATCAAGCAGATGGAGCGCATGAAAAAGCAGCTGCAACGGAAGCTGGACAAGCTCAACGACCAGTGCCGCAAGGATGACGTCATCACCTTTGAGGAGCTGGGCGTGGACAGCCTGATGGTGGATGAGGCGCACTATTTTAAAAATGCGATGGTCACCACCAAGATGACCCGCGTGGCCGGTATCTCCCAGACCGAAAGCCAAAAGGCCAGCGACATGTACATGAAGTGCATGTACATGGACGAGCTGACCGGCGGGCACGGCATTGTGTTTGCCACCGGCACACCGATTTCCAACTCGATGACCGAGATGTACATCATGATGCGGTATCTGCAATATGGGCTTTTGGAGCAGGAAGGCCTGCTGAACTTTGATGCGTGGGCCTCTACGTTTGGCGAGAGCGTTACCGCGATTGAACTTGCCCCCGAGGGAAACGGCTACCGCTCCAAAACACGGTTTGCTAAGTTTTACAATCTGCCCGAGCTTATGAATATGTTCAAGCAGTGTGCCGACATTCAGACCGCCGATATGCTGAAGCTGCCGGTCCCGGAAATCACAGGCGGCAAGCCCACGATTGTGAAGCTGCCGCCCAGTGAGCTGCAGCGGCAGATGGTAGCTGCGCTGGGTGAGCGGGCCGAGGCGGTGCGCAACCGCCTGGTAGCCCCGAATGAGGACAACATGCTGCGCATCACGAATGATGGCCGGAAGCTGGCGTTGGATCAGCGGTTGATGAATCCACTTCTGCCCGATGACCCTGACAGCAAGGCGAATGCCTGCGTGGCGCGGGTCTTTACCATTTGGGAAAGAACAAAGGCGCAGCGCTCCACGCAGATGATTTTCTGCGATTTGAGCACGCCCCGCGCGGACGGCTTTGATGTGTACAACGATATTCGGGACAAGCTGGTGGCGCGCGGCATCCCTAAGGAGGAGGTACAGTTCATCCATGATGCCGATACGGAAGCCAAGAAGGCTGAGCTGTTCGGCAAAGTCCGCAGCGGTGCGGTTCGCGTGCTGATGGGCAGCACCCAGAAGATGGGCGCTGGCACCAACGTACAGACGCGGCTGTGCGCACTCCATCACCTTGATTGCCCATGGCGGCCAGCCGACATTGCCCAGCGCAACGGACGCATGGTGCGGCAGGGTAACATGAACAAAGAGGTTTCTATCTTTATTTATATAACCGAAGCCACATTTGACGCCTACAGCTATCAGTTGGTGGAGAACAAACAGAAGTTTATTTCGCAAATTATGACGTCAAAATCACCCGCCCGAAGCTGTGAGGACCTGGACGAGGCTGCGCTCTCCTACGCCGAGGTAAAGGCGCTGGCTGCCGGAAACCCGATGATCAAGGAAAAAATGGATTTAGATATTCAGGTTGCGCGGCTTCGCACGCTGAAGGCCGCCTACAACAGCCAGCACTACCGACTGGAGGACGCCGTGACCTGCATCTTTCTGCGAGAGATCCGCGGCACCGAATGCCGGATCCAGTCGTTTGAAAAAGATGTGCAGACCGCCAAGGATAATCAGAGCTATGACAAGGATGGCAAGCCGGTTTTCAGCATTGAGCTGGACGGCACGACCTACGACAAGCGCGAGGATGCCGGTAAGGCACTGCTCGGGCTGGTGGGTGCTGCCGTGCGGGCTGACCATCCGGTTTCGGTGGGACACTATGCGGGCTTTGAAGTCACCGTTGCCTATGTGCCGCTCTCCAAGGTGTTTGTGGCGCATCTGGTCGGTCAGTCCACCCATACCACAGAGCTGGGCAGCGACGCTGCCGGCAATATGGTTCGCCTGCAAAACGTTGTCGCTGCCCTGCCGCAGGAGATCAGCGGTCTGCGCAACAATCTACAACAGCTGCGCGTCCAGCTGGACAGCGCCAAAGAGGAACTGCAGCAGCCCTTTCTGCAGGAGCAGGAGCTTAACGACAAGAGCGCGCGCCTGGCCGAGCTGGATGCCCTGCTGAATGTGGGCAATGATGCCCCGGTTTTGGAGGGTGAGGCTGAGGTCGTAAACGAGGATGATTCTGTGCGAACGCCTAGAGAGGAAAACGAACTGGAACGCTGAAATCGACAGCCTTGCATTATTTCGCAGAGCATGTATCATAGAGGTAGGAGGTGGCCATTATGCCTATTCAACGTAAAAATCTGTTCCTTACCTGGGGTATCCGCATTAGTCTCGTGCCTGTCATTCTGGTACTTCTTGCACTGGGCCTGATTGCAATCGTGCTGTTTGCTATCTGCGGAGTTTGCGGCAGGTTTTTGGCGGCACTGGGCGGTCTGGCTTCTCTGTTGGCGCTATTCGATAAGTGCTACCAAGAGGCGGCAGTATCCGCCATCGTGGCATTCTTGCTCAGTCCTTACGGCGCGCCGCAGGTGCTGTTCTGGTTGGGCAGAAAGCTGCTCGAGTTTGCTGGCAGTCTGTATGATTTATACTACTGATTGGAGAAAGTTATAATATGAAAAAATGTCTGTTATCCATTCTTTTAGCTACGGTGTTACTCTGCGCCTGCGCACAGCAGACCGATAACCCCTTGCAAACGCCGGAAAGCAGTACGCTGGTAGAACTTACCGTTGCTACTGAAGAAACTGCCGTTGAAACACCTGCGCCGCTTGCCACGGAAAGCCCGGCACCTGCGCCTACACAGACTCCAGAACCGGCTGCCACACCGGCACCGACTGAAATTCCCATACCGGAGCCTACTGCAGCGCCTACCGAAGCGCCGGCTACGGAACCCGTTGCCGCGGAGAGTCAGCCTGCACAGGTCAGCATGAGCTACGGTGCTGTCCCCTTTGACCTAGCGGCGGGCAGTGAGGAGTGGTGGAGTATCGACAACTCGGATAGTGCCTATTGCGCGGTACAGGAAAACATCAATGTTATGCGCGCAGCAGCTGGTCTGTCCCCTTTGACGATGGACAGTGGCCTGAGTGCTGCCGCCGATGCACGCTGTGAGAGCTTTGTGGCGGGCGGGCCGTTCGACCACAGCGGCATGACGACCCGCAGTGAGATCTGCGCCGCAGGTCCGATCGGCTCGGCCAGCAGCGTTTGCACCTACTGGCAGGGCAGCCCTGCCCACTACGCCAATATTATGGAGCCCAGCTTCACCAGCATGGGCGTGGGCTGCTGGTTCTGCAGCACCGCCGAGGGCCAGTACACTTACTGGACCGTAACCTTTCAGTGATTGGAGAATGGATATGAAAAAGCAAAACTCCCTGTATCGGATGACTACATCCGAAATGCAGATCATGACCTACCTTTGGGATTCCAAGGAGCCGGCCATCGCCAGTCAGATCGTTTCCGATTTGATCCCGACCCAAAACTGCACCTGGAAGCCGCGTTCTGTCTTTACCATCCTGAAAAGCCTTTCGGAGAAGGACCTGATCCACGATGTTGGGTACGTGAGAACCGGCAAGACCTACTCCCGCAAGTTTGCCCCCAAGGTGAGCCGCGCAGAATACCTGGCCATGCAGGTCATGAACGAGCTGCCGGACCAGGAACTACCGGAATTTTTGGAGTTCTTTCAGGGAAAGGTCGGTTGAGCGTTACAGGTAAATCAAACTCTCAAGTGTCTGCTGTTTTTTCGGCAGACACTTTTTTATATAGATAAAATTCAACAGTAGAAGGAAGTATATTCAATGAATCACAAATTTAAGATCAAGCAGCGCGTAGCGGCCTTGTGTATGGCGGCTATGATGTGCTGCTCCCTGTTCCCAGCTGGGGCGTTTGCGGAGGCTCCGAGGACTGATGCAGACGGCACGCTCATCATGGAGCAGGACAAAGAGGCCGTCACAGATGACAGCCATCAGACCGAGGCAAGCGACCCGGACCCGGGTGAAGAAAGCACGCCCAAAAGTAGCGAAGTTGCCGCAACATCACAAAGCGCCGACGAGGATACGCCGGTGGAGACATCCACAGACTACACCTTCGACGGCGCTGTTTTGTACACAGACTTACCGGATGCGCCGACTGGTTCCTATATGGGCAGCCAGGGACTGCCCGTTGCCACGGGTGAAACAAAAATCGGAATTTCTGCCTGGCCGAATGACCAGTTGGAAGAAAGCACGGACAGTTACTTGAGTGCGGACACTCTGAACAGCGACGACCTGGCGATGATGGCTCCGTTGCTGGAGGGCACCGACTATACCGTTGCGCCCATTCTGGCACAGGTGGAATACCCTGCAGACGGCAGCAGTCTGGATGTGGTACTTCCCAACGAAGTGACGGCGCTGGACTTCTACGGTGCTCCAGCCGATGAGGCTACGCGCAGCAGCCTTGTGCATAGCGAGTATACCGAAACGTCCGCCGCGGTTATGGGTCTGTATGTACAGGCAGATGCCGACTTTTCCGCGCAGCTTGTCTACACTGCCCCGGATGGCAGCACGCTGACGAAAGCGCTGCACGTTGTAATTGACCGCAGCTGCACCATGGCCGCACCGTTCGCAGAAACTACAGACGTTGCCGCCTACGCCGAGCGTCCCACGCCTGCCGTTACCAGCGGTAAAATCACCAAGGTCGAGAAGGTCAACGGCACATGGCTGATCTGGTTCAATGGCGAGGAAGCCTACTGCTGCACCCACGGTGCCAACGGCCAGCCCAAAGGCTGTCCGCCGTACACTTATACGAACACTTCTCTGGTCAGTGCGGATCAGTGCATTCCCGGTGACCACTATGGCAACCAATACCGCATCTGGGGCGGTCTGGACCAGCTTTCTATGGACTTGCTGCCCGATACGCCCGTCGCTTTTTCTGCAGAAGATACTGAAAGAATCTCTCTTTTGGATTTCTGCCGCACGATTTACGATGATACCCAGATGTGGCTAATTGAAAAGTATCCCGAGAGCACTGCTGCAAAAATCTATCTGGAATCCGCGCAGGCCCTGCAGGACGGCGCTGTTGCCTATGCAAAGCCCCGTGGCTACTACACCTACATTTATACCCCTGCGCGCAGCGGTTGGCAGACCGTTGCCCTGATTGGTCCTGAAATCAGTGAGGAGGAAACGGAAGAGCCGAAGCCTGTCGTACAGGAGTATTATGCCAATTGGGAAGCCCCTGCACAGTCCGCCAGCGGCACCGTGGATCTGACCTATGGTATCACCACAGATAAGATCCAGCTGAAAACGCTGGAAAAGGTGGACGGTGCCACGATTGAAATCGAGCCTATCACCAAATCCGGCACGATTGACGGCGGTAGCTGGAGCATTTCCCCTGCCGGTGTGCAGACTGTCACCACAAGCGGCCACACCAACGACGACAATTACCAGAATAACGGCGGTGCAGCATCTGCCAGTTGGTCTGTGCATTACACTGTATCCAAGACCGTAGATGGCCGCAGTGGCAGCGTCGGCCCCTATACTACGAAAGAAGCTGCAGACGCAGCCGCCAACAGCGAGCGCGATTCTGCGGTTGCCGCCATTCAGGCAGAAGCACAGAGCGCTGTAAATAATGCTATTGCCAGCGCGCAGGCACAGCTTGCATCTTTACAGTTCCGTTATGACGAAGTCACCATCCCCTACGGTTTTGAATCCTACTGGGGCAGCAACGGCAGTCACCAGACCATTACAGTACCGGCCAACTCCAACAATGCCTACGAGATGCGCAATGCTGAGTGGTCACTGCAGATCAACGTCAAAAAGACGGACAGTGAGACCGGCAGCCAGATTGCAGGCGATGCCCGGTATGAAATCTACCAGTGGGACGTCGTGACCGGCAAATACCAGCCCACGGGTTGGTACAACACCTACAGCGTTCAGCGCCAGGGTGACGGCACCTATGCCGTCATCAACAACGCCGCCTACGCCACAAACGACACGATGCGCCATACACTGTACTACACGCAGCGCAATGAGGGCAGGTTCATCGTTGTGGAGACGAAGGCCCCCGCGGGGTATTTCGGCGACTGGACAGACGTTGACCATCCCGGCACGGCGGGCACGCCGCTGGGCAAGCGCGCCTACTATGTGGAAATTACCGCTGACAACAACAATTCCGTCCTGTGGCTGGGCAATGGTGACTACAACGCCGACATTGCCACTGGCGATAAGGGCGGCACAAAGCTGGTGACCAGCGGCGGCGTAGAAACCACCGTCACCATCTATGACTCCCCCAAGGATGCCTCCCGGAGCTATACCACCGATGCCAGCGGCAAGGCTGCCAATGAGGACGGCTACACCACCACGGCGGCGGACGGTATCATGAAAAATGACCGCACGCTGGGCGAAATCAGTATCTCTAAGGTTGATTTGGATGCACAGCGGTATGTGACAGGCGACGTTGCCCATGGTAATGCCGTGCTGGACGGCGCAGCGTACGACCTGTACGCCGCCGAGGATATTACCCACCCTGATGGTGTGACCGGCGTCGTGGACTATTCCAAAATCGTAGATGCCAATGGCAATCCCATCTGGCACACTACGATTCGTGACAACAGCGGGCAGTGGATCAGCGATTATCTGCCCGTGCTGAAAAAGGACAATCTCGTAGCCAGTGCAAAAATCGAGGACGGCTGGCTGACCTTCTCCAACCTGTACCTCGGTAAATATTATGTAGTAGAGCGCTCCACCGGCACGGTCATTCCGCTGCGTGAGGGCGCTCTTGCTGTTTCCGGCACCTATCCTACGGTGGATAGCCGCACCAAGGCAGCTACCGGGCAAGTTGCCGCGCTGGCAGCCAGCAACGGGCAGTATACAGATTGGGTATACAAGAACCAATTCAGCACCATCTCCAAGAGCAAGGCTCTGGACGGCACCTGGACCTACGATGCCTATTACCTGTCCTATGCGCCCGGGTATCTCTGCGACGAGCACAACTACTACATCACGCCCAGCTATGCAGATGAGGGCTGGTATGTGGAGAAAACCACCTTTGCCAATGACACAGCCGCCTACACCGGCAACTACCATATCCACAAGGATAACGGCCTGACCGAAAGTCAGGATCAGGTCGCCAAGGGCAACGTGGAGATCAGCAAGGTCGTCTCCTCCAGCGGGCAGTCCAATGGACTGGATCTGGAAGGCGCAGGCTTCACCTTCTATCTTGTGTCCGACTTGTCCAAGGTCGAACAGTTTGACCAGACTCGCACCGGAAGCTACACACTGCAAAGCATTCTGGATGCCTACATCAACAAGGAATACGACAACGAACACCCCAAGTGGGATTTTTCCTGTGAGACGCAGGCCATTGCCAAGACCTACGAGGTCAACGCCGATGAAATGGCCGCCTATAACAGGACGCTGACTGCGGCGGGCGACAACAAGAACGGCAAGGGCGATGGCTGGCAGCCTACGAGGCGTGCCAATGAGTATCAGTTGGCCGAAATCTTCAGCAATGACTCCGGCTGTATCCGTGTGCAAGGGCTGCCCTACGGCACCTATCTGGTCGTGGAGACCACGACGCCGCATGATTTGTTCCAGGCAGAGCCGTTCCTGGTCAGCATCGACCCCGAGCAGGACAACAACCCTTGGGGCGCAACGGCCACGCCGAAGGACAGTGTGATGAAAGCATCGGATTCCTATCAGAAATTTACGGTACTGGATGAGGAGATTGAAGTGTATTTAAAAATCACGAAACTCGATACGGAAACCGGCAAACCGGTCCTGCTGCCGAACACAGCCTTCCAAATCTACTGGCTGGATGACAACGGCAACTATCGGCTGGAAAACGGGAAGCCCAAGCTGGTCACAATGACGGACACGGTAAACGGGCATCTGACCAAGAATGTGGATACCTTCTACACCAACGAGGAAGGTATCCTGACCCTGCCTGAAAAGCTGCCGCTGGGCAAATACCGCATTGTGGAGACTGTCGGCCCGGACGGCTTCTACAACGAATGGGCTGACAGCGGCAGCTACTATGTCGATTTCGATATTTCCACGGACCGCATCTACAAGGCCACCGGTGATGACAATGAAAACAGCATGGATACGCTTGTCATTGGTGAGAACTACTGGAATGAGGAAACGCTGGGCAAACTGACTATCCGTAAGACCGGCAATGCCTTGACAGGAAAGATTGAAACCAACGATTTGATTGACCCCTGGATGACTGGCGAGGCCGACTCCGACTTTGTCTATACGCTGCGCCCGCTGGCCGGTGCGGAATACACCATTACGGCTGCCGAGGACATTTACACGCAGGACCGCCAGCTGGATGCCAACGGCAGCCGCACGCTCTGGTATGCCAAGGGCGACGTGGTAGCGGTTGTTACCACCGGTGACGGCAGTGCAGACACTGCTGTGTTTGCACCGTCCCGCACCAAGGCGACCTATGATTTTCTGTCGGTCATCCACGACGGCACGCTCGGCGAGGTCAGTATTATCCTGCCGCTGGGCAGCTACCATGTGGAGGAAACCAAGCCGCCCTATGGGTACGTCGGCACGACAGACAGCTACGATGTGACATTTGTCTGGGACAACCAGCTGAACGATGTAGTCATGGCAAAGAGCATCATCAAGAATGGCAACAGTGAACAGCATTTTGATGTTGTACGCGCATCGGAAGCCTCTGCGGAACTGGCTGAACAGCAGACCCTTGGTTTCTACAATGACCGTGAGCATGCCCGCGTCGGTGTGTACAAGATCAATCAGGAAACCGGCAACTATCTGGCCGGTGCCGTGTTCAACCTGTACACCCGCGATGACATCTACGACGTGGACGGCAACAAACTGTTCTCTTCCGGTGATTTGATTTCCACCAGTCCCGAGACCGTTGCGGATGGCTACACCTATTTCAACTGCGATGTCCCCATCCGCGGTGAGTGGTACGGCCAGAGTGACCGGCTGGATGCATCGACAAACAGCGGCAATTACTTTATCCGAGAACTGCGCGCCCCGCTGGGATATTATCTCAATGACGCAGAAATGGATGTCACCTTCATCTATGACGGCGAAGTGTTGCAGGTATTGGACAATACCTGCGCCAACAAACCTACTGAAATGTGGGTGAGTAAGCGAGATTTGACAAACGACGAGGAGCTGTCCGGTGCGACGCTGATTATCAAGGATACGAAGGACAACGTTGTGGACACCTGGGTATCTACCGATACGCCGCACCGTGTGACGGGTCTGCATTTTGACGAAGAATACACGTTGACAGAAAAGCGTCCTGCTGATGGGTATGCCGTTGCGGATGACATTGTGTTCCGCCTGGAGCGCAAAACAGATGCTGACGGCCACGAGCTGGTCGAGGCTGACGTCTACTATCTGAAGGACAAGAAAAAGCTCTGGTTTATCCCCTGGGAGGAATGGGAGCTGCTGGACGATGCCACGGTGATCATGCGGGATGATATTACCAGGGTACAAATCTCCAAGGTTGACATTGCCACGGGTAAAGAGCTGCCCGGCGCCGAGTTGGTCATCAAGGATAAGGACGGCAACACGGTTGCGCAGTGGGTTTCCGAGGACAAGCCCCACTATATCGAAAAGCTGCCTGCCGGTGACTATACGCTGACGGAGATCACCGCCCCCAATGGCTATCAGCTTGCGGAAAGCATTGCCTTTACCGTGATGCCCACCGGTGAGCTTCAGACTGTCATTATGAAGGATGTACGCATCCCCGAGGAAACACCGCACGAGGACACGCCGAGCAATACGCCGCAGCCGACGCCGAATAGCACGCCTGCGCCTTCTCCTTCACCGGCAAGCACGCCCACAACAACGCCTGCGCCGATGCCGGTCATTCCTCAAACGGGCGATGTATTCCCCTTTGCGCTGCTTTCGGCGGCGGTGTTTGGGTCTATCGTCGGCTTCGGAATTTTTGCATACAAGCGCCGCAAATCCAAACCGGATGAGAGCGAGCACTAAAAATCTATGAAACACGTACATGGTATGGGCGACTCTCGCGGGCCGCCCTATTTTTATTGGTGAATGACATGAAACATATCATCTGTTCGAGCTTCGGCAAAGACAGCAATGCCACAGCGCTGCTGGCCCTACAGCATGGCGAACCGCTGGACGAAATCATATACACAGAGGTCATGTTCAGCAAGAAAATTTCCGGCGAGCTGCCCGAGCATGCGCGGTTTATCTATGAGACAGCAATTCCGTACTTTGAAAAGCGCGGGATCCCCACAAGGGTTTTGCACGCCGAAAAGACGTATCTGGATTGCTTTTACCATGTGGTGAGCCGCGGCAATGCACAGGGAAAGCTTGCCGCTTTTCCGCTGGCTGGGCGCTGTGCAATTCAACGAGATTGCAAGGTCCCGCCACTGGAAGCCTATAAAAAGAGTTTGCAGCCGGGTACGGTTTCCTATTTAGGGATTGCCGCGGATGAGCCGATCAGACTGGAACGGCTAAAGCCTGACCAGGTTTCCCTTATGGCAAAGTACGGCGTGACAGAGCAGGATGCATTTGCCATGTGCAGGCAGGAGGGGCTGCTGTCGCCGCTGTATGAGCACAGCCACCGCGGCGGGTGCTGGTTCTGCCCCAATGCGTCCATGACCGAGCTGCGCCATCTGTACCGGGCGCATCCTGACTTGTGGCAGCTGATGCTGGAATTGCAGGATACACCAAATAAGGCGACGGAACGCTTCAATCGAAATTTCACATTTGCCGAGCTGGACCTGCGGTTCCGTTTAGAAGGCGAGCAATTGAGCTTTTATGACCAAGAGCTGGAGGTAGAGAGATAATGCCAAATCAAGAAAAATTGCCCCGTGCATGGGTATATGCGCGCATTCCCGGTGACTGCGCAGCGACCCGCGCGAGCTATGATGCCTGCTGCAGGCAGGCCGGTGACGACGGCTACACGGTAGTCGGCGGCAGCATCGATTATAAAGCGCACGGTCCGCTGCGCGATGGGTATCAGAGTATGCTGCGCAGTATCAGAGACGGCAAGGTCAACTGCGTGTATGTCTGCCGTATGCGGCAGATCAGCGGCAAGGAGCGGTACCTGTATGCCTTTTTCAAGTGTGCAATGAAGCACCATGTAAAAGTCCGCACACTGGAATACAGTCTGCCGGACCGCCTGCAGCAATACAGGTTGAGAAAAAGAATTGAAGCATACGCCCGACGCACCGGCGCTCCGCTGCCGTGGTGAGGTTGAAATTTTATTGCAGAGAAAGCGAAGGTGATACCGTATGGTAGAAGAAACGGCCATCCGGGTGCAAATCAACGCAGCCAAGCTTGCCGGGCAGGGGATTTTTGGGATATTGCAGGCGGTTGCCAGTATGCTGCAAGCGCGGCAGTATGGGCAGCAATCAATTCAATCACTGAACCGACAGTCGCAGGCTCTCGCTTCGATGGAGCTGAACGACAAGACGCTGCCCTATGTCAGGCGACAGCTCAGGGAATACTCGGTGGACTTTGCCATTACCAAGGACAAGGACACCGGGCAGCTGAACCTGTGGTTCAAGGGGCAGGATGTGGACCGCATTCAGACCGCCATTGAAAACTGCATTGCAGTGCGCGGCAAAGATCGTCCCACCAGCCTGCTGCAGGAGCTGTCCGAACGCGCCATGCAGCGCACGAAGGAGCTGAACCAGCACCGCCCGCCGCCGACGCAGGAGCGAGGAGAGCGGCTATGAGGGAACAGCGCAAAAAGCAAATTCTGATCTGTCTTGCTGCAAGTCTGGGCTGCTTTTGGCTGGGCAACCGGGTGGGACTTCTCTATGTATCAGTTGTCGGAACGGTCACGCAAAGACTTGCAGCCGCGGTAAATCTTAGCAAAATTGCACTGCATCCCTTGCAGCTATCCCCTGCGCCGATTCCTGTGGGCTGCGGTGTTGGGGCTATTCTGCTGGCGGGTCTTGCTTACCTCTGCAAAAAGTACAGCGGTCATCGGCTGGTACCGCAGAAGGAGTACGGTAGCGCCCGCTGGGGCACCGCGGCGGACATTGCGCCGTTTCTCCATGAAAAGGCAAGCGAGAATATCCCCCTGACGGCCACAGAGTCCCTGAGCCTTGCCATGAAGATGCCGGTAACAGCGGAGAACAACTACAACCGCAACAAGAACGTCATTGTGTTCGGCCCGTCCGGCTCCGGCAAGAGCTACAGCGTAGCCGGCCCGCAGCTGCTGCAGTTTAACAGCAATTATGTACTCAGTGATCCGAAGGGCGAACTGCTTGACACCTACGGAAATGTTCTAGTATCGCAAGGTTATGACGTAAAGGTGTTCAACCTGAAGGACCGTGACAAGTCCGACCACTACAATCCGTTTGCGTACATCCATGACACGGATGACATTGTGGTTGTTGCCAAGAATCTTATCAAAAATATGAAAGAGGACCCGCGACAGAAAAATACAGCCGACCCGATATGGGAAGAAGGCTCTACTTCACTGCTGGAAGCGCTGCTTGCTTATGTGTATTTTGAGCAGCCACCTGAGATGCACAATATGAACAGCGTGATGGAACTTTTTGTGCTGATGCAGCATCGCTACGGACCACAGGGACGCAGCCAGTTGGACGATATATTCGAAGATCTGGCTATGGAAAAGCCTGCGTCATTCGCAGCGCGCCAATACGGACTGTATCATATGGCACCGGACAAAACTGCACAGAGTATTGATGTATCTCTCGGTATGCGTATGAGTGCGTTCAATATTCCTTCCATCATGAAGATCTGCGAGGATGACACCATTCATCTGGAAGAGCTGGCCAGCGACAAAAAGGTGGCGCTGTTCGTTGTCACACCAGACACCACCACAGCCTATAACTTTCTGGCAGCGGTCATGTTCCAGCAATGCTTTCAGATTCTTGTGCATACCGCAGACAATCGTGAGGATCACTGCCTGCCTCGCCATGTGCGGTTTCTCTTAGATGAGTTTCCGAACATCGGCATGATTCCGGACTTCCAGATTCTGATCAGCACCATCCGCAGCCGAAATATCGGATGTACCCTGATTTACCAGTCAATCGCACAGCTGAAATCTCAGTACGGTGATGACTGGGGCACGATTCTGGAAAACTGTGATTCAGAGCTTGTGCTGGGTGGCGGCAATAACCCGGAGTCACTGGAGTTCTTCGGTAAACAGCTGGGCAAACGGACCATCGAGGTGCTGAACACCACAGAGAACCTCGGCGCACAGGGCTCCTTTTCCAAGAACTATCAGGTGGCCAGCCGTGATCTGATGACATCGGAAGAAATACGCACCATGCCGCGAAATCGCTGTTTATTGATGATTTCCGGTGTTGTGCCATTTTACTCTTACAAGTTTGATCTTAAAAAGCACCCTAATTACGCATTGGTTGAAAAAGAGGGGCATCATCCCTTCGACTACGAGAGGCGCGCAGAAAATAGCTTTGCAGCCTTTATGAAAAATGTGCAGGAAATCAACAACATAGAACTCGACGATGACGAGTCTGACACATAAACAGAAAGAAGGAAAATCACATGGAAATGGTATCTACAATCACATCTCTTATCACGAATGTTGTCAATTTTGCAGGTGGCCTGTTGCTGCTGTTTGGCGCGGTGACGCTGGGCACGAACCTCAAGGACCACAACGGCCCCGGCATCAGCAGCGGTGCCTGGTCGATTGCTGGCGGCGTGCTGATCATTGCCGTTGCCACCTACTTTGGCACGCTGACGGTCAGCTGATGGGAGGTATGCGCTATTTTTGAGGATACGATACGAAGCCAACTGGCAGGTATTTCGGCCACCGTAAATGCTATGGGGCAGAACTCCGGTCTGCTGAACAGTCTGACCGATTGGAACAGCACACTGGCCGGCTATGCAGATTCTATCAGCTCCGGCGTAGTCATGCCGATTGCACTTACCGTTCTGGCACTTTTTATGGTTTTGGAACTGTACAATTTCACCCAGACCATAGCCATGAACGGCGGCAGCACAGCTTTTACGATTCAGCAGGTGGCGCTGGTCATGCTGAAAATCACGCTTTGCCGCTGGGCTGTTCTACACTCCACGGAAATTCTAAATGCGATGTTTGAGGTAGCGGCTACGGTGACAAACGGCATAGCCGGTTACGTAGGCAGCGGACAGGTCAACACCGAGGTCGACATCGAAAACGCCATCAGCGCACTGCCGGGCGGCATCGGTAATATGCCTGTGGCTATGGAGCTTATGGTCGTAAGCTGGATGCTGCGTCTTGTCAACATTGTGATCAATACCATCGTCGCGGCACGCTTCATTGAGTTGTACGTTTATAATGCCCTGGCTTCCCTGCCGATTGCCACGCTCTGCTATCGGGAACTGCACAGTATTGCTGTAAATTTTCTGAAAAACTACATGGCGGTGGCGCTGCAAGGGACCGTTCTCTATCTTGTCATTGGCTTCTACCCTGCCCTGACAGCTTCATTGGGCAGTGGCGGTGACATTACCGAGCAGGCCTGGGCCATGCTGGGCAAATCCGTTATTCTGCTGGTGGCCGTGTTTATGAGCGGACGATTCACCAAAGCCATCACCAGCGCCATTTAATGGAGGAGTTCACCTATGCTCTCAACAAAAACCAATCTCGAAATCACGGAATATCACGAGAAATTCTTTTTCGGACTTTCATTGCGTCAGCTGGCCTGCTTTGGTGTCGCTACCGTGCTGGCCATAGCAAGCTGCTTCGTTTGTCTGCAATGGCTTCAGCTGGATATTCAGCTGGTTTCCTACATCGTAATGGTAGAAGTTCTCCCCTTTCTTGGGCTGGGCTTTATCAGCCATAACGGGTATCCGTTTGAAAAACTTGTAAAAATCTACTGGGCATGGTACTGCGGCCCCGCCGAGATCGCAGTCTGCCCCCGTCAGGAGAAAAATTATGTTTTTACCAAAAAAGCACGCCAACTTGCCCATCGAACCGAGTGTGTTGGAGTCTTTGCGCGCACAGGAGAAATCGTTAAAACGAGAAAAAAGGAAAGCCGCCAAAGAACGGCGGCAGCACGCAAAGCAGTTAAAGAAAGCCGAAAAGCATGCAAAAAAGCGTATTGCCGCACGCAAAGTGCCACAGAAAGCCAGTGACTGCTTGCAATACCTGAGTATGTCGCAGGATGGCATCTGCGAGGTGGAGCTGGGACTTTTCTCGATGACGATGGCGTTCACCGATGTGAACTTCCAGATTGCCATGTTGGAAGAGCAAAAGAACATTTTTACGAAATACAGTGAGTTTTTGAACTACTTCGATCCTTCGCTGCATCTGGAAATCAACCTTGTCACCCGCAGCATGGACGAGGAGCAGTTTCGCCGTGACACCTTCCTGCCTCTGCGCGGGGATGACCGTGACCGCTACGCCGAGGAGATGAACCAAGTCGTGGCGGAAAAAGCACTGCGCGGTCAAAATGGCCTGATTCGTGAAAAGTACGTCACCTTCAGTCTGCACGCCGAAAATTACCAGCAGGCGAAAGAGCAGCTGGAGAACCGTGCTGCCGACATTGCCGATCACTTCAAGCGCATGGGAAGCAGTACACGCATCTTGTCCGGCATTGAACGTCTGAGCCTGTTACAAGGCATCATGCGGCCCAATGAGGAAATGAGCTTTTCCTATGACTGGCTGCTGGCTGAGGATGACCTTACTACGAAGGATTTTATTTCACCCAGCTCTTACAACTGGCACCCGGAGCACGATGACTCGCGCGCCGTTTACCGTGACCGCTATCGGTTTGGCGATAAAATCGGCAAGACAATGTATCTGCGGGGCATAGCACCGGAAATGAAGAACGGTTTGTTCTCTATGCTGTCGGAGCTTCCGTTTGACCACGTCATCACAATGCATGTTGACGCTATGGACCAGGCAGAAGCCGTCCAGGAAATTGAGAAAAAACTTGCCTATATGCACAAGGAAGAATACGATGCCATTGCCAAAGCACGCGAGCGAAATATGCCTGCCAGCATAGCTGTGAGCTATGATCTGAAATCCAAAATGCACCACACAGAGCAGATGATGGATGACATTACAACCAAAAACCAAAAAATCTTCAAAGTCTGCATCCTCATTCACACCTATGGCGATTCCAATGCGCAGTTGGACGAGCGCGTGCGGCGCATTTGCAGCACCGTACAGCAGCAGACCTGCCGCTTTGACAGCATTTTGTATGAGCAGCGCAACGCCATGAACAGTATGCTGCCGCTTGGCAAGAAATGGCTCGGGTTGGAGCGCACGCTTGAAACCGTCAGCACGGCCATCTATGTGCCGTTCACCACACAGGAGCTGTTCCAGCCGGGCGGGCTGTACGAGGGCATCAACGCCCGCAGTAAGAATCTGATACTGTGTAACCGCAAGCTGCTGCCCGCCCCTGCCGGTATGGTACTGGGTATGACGGGCTACGGCAAGTCTTTCTCTGTAATGCAGATGGTCACCAATATCATGCTTCGCTGGCCAGATGATGATATTGTTCTCATTGACCCAGAACAGGAGTACACGCATCTTGTTACAGCCATGGGTGGCGTAGTGATTGACATTTCTGCGTCCAGCCCCTCCCATATCAATCCCATGGACATTACCGAGGACTACGGCGACGATGAGGACCCCATCCGGCTGAAAAGTCAGTTTTTGCAGAATTTCTGCCAGCTGATTCTGCACAGCTCCGAATTGTCGCCCCAGGAGCGAACCTTTATTGATGTAGCTGCCGGCCTGACCTATCAGCGCTATATGGCAAATCCCAAGCGCGAGGAAATGCCAACGCTGCACGAATTTTATAGAAATCTTGCGCTGCAGGGAGAGGAAGTCAAGCCACTGCTTACGGCGTTGAAGCTATATGTAAGTGGCTCCATGGACCTGTTTGCCCACCAGACCAATGTGAACGTGCAGAATCATTGCATCTGCTTTAATACGGTCAAGCTGGGCAAGTCGATGCAGTCTATCGGCATGCTGACAGTGCTGGATCAGGTTTGGAACCGCATTACCCGCAACCGCGTGTTGGGTCGCCGTACCTGGGTGTTTACCGACGAGTTCCAGCAACTGCTGGGCAACAAGGACTGCACGGACTTTTACTTTCAGCTATCCAGCCGCGCCCGCAAGTGGGGTGCGATTCTGACCTCTATCACCCAGCACGTGCGTTCGGTTCTGGACAACGAGGACGCGCGCCGAATGCTGTCCGACTGCGGATATATCAAGCTGCTGAACCAGTCTCCCGACGATGCCAACGATCTGGCGCGGCTGCTGCACATTTCCAACGAGGAAAAGCGGTACATCGAAAACGCCGAGGTCGGCAGCGGACTGCTGATCGTGTCTAAGACGGTGGTGCCCTTCAACAACGATTTTCCGAAGGATACCGAGTTGTTCAGGCTGATGGATACATCTCCTAATCGAAAGTCTTAATGCGTTATGCTTACACCAGCACATCTCTAAAAACAACCTCACGGAGTCTGCCATGTCAGAACTATTCACGCAAAATTATAGCGACAAACCTTTATTCCATACCGATACTGACATATCGGAAAGTCTGCACAATCAGGTAGATGAAGCATCAAACGGCGAGGAACTACTGGATAATACTGAAAAGCAAGCCGAGTCGCTACTGTCGAACGACGATTATGTAAGTGAAACGAAAGACGTCATTTCAGACGATAGCGAAGATGTAGCAGAAAGCTTATCACCTCCCGCCGATGGCAGCCGGAAATATATCACCGGTACCAACACGCCCCGGGCCAGCCGCAGCAATGCCTACTACGAACTGCTGTGCAATCAGCAAACAAACGGCTACCGCTCCCCTGCCATGCGCGGCACAACAGCCGCAGCGCACGGCATCACGAGTGCAAGCGGGCTAGTAAGCTATCAAGAGGATTTTGCCACCGATGCAGCGCAGGATCTCGGTGTGCACGGCGCGGCGGCTGGGCTGATTTTGCAGGAGACGTTTATCGGGACTGCTGCGGAGGACGTCGGCATACTGGGCAGCTACGCCGTGAAGGGCGTCAAGGATGTACAGGACGGCACGCGCACCGCCGAGGAGGTCCTACACACAGGCGGCGACGTGCTGCGAATGGAGTTGGGAAGCTCTGCGGTACAAATCGGCTCTGCCGGTGCACGTACCGCTCTGCACTATGCAGAGACCTTCTCGACCAGTGCGGATGATTTTGCTGACCGTGCGCCGGGTATCATCAGTAATACAGGCGTTCAGACCGGTCATAGCGTAATCAAAGTGGCGCGGTTCTTTGCCCATCCTGTCAAAGCGCTTGTGTCTATCGGCAGGACGGCGCTTATTTGTGGCGCAATCGTTCTATTGTTGCTGATTATTGGGCTGCTAGGCCAGATGAGCGGTACTACAACGACCAGCGTGCTGTGTGCCGACAGACCGGAGGATATTCAGCAGCTTGTCGAAAGCATCAATACATACCGCAATGAAGCTGCCACTGATGAGCTTCGCAGGGCCTTTCGCAACGATGTTGACCCCAATGGCAACCCCTACGGCTACGACACGCTGACCGGCCAGCGCAGCAACAATATGCAGCATGGCGTCACATGGAGCTACGCCAACGGCATCTATAACGATACAGCGGAGATCATCTCGATGGCCGCGGTCTACTATCAGCAGGACTGGCCCAGTTCACAGGAGCTTGCGGCTTTTACAGACGACGTGCCATTTACCCAATATTGCCGCGCCCTGACAGCCTACGGCATGGAAATCACCGCACGCGAGTCCGCACCTTACTCCTGCATCAGCTATGGCGGCTGCGTCAATGGCTACCGCAGCGAGGGCGAGACCGTGACCATCACAGAGTACCGATGCGAAACGCACACCTGTGCCCAAGGCAACGAAGAATGCGGGCACTACCACAGCGGAATATGGGAATGGAGTGACGACCACGCGGAAGGCAGCAGCCGCCCCGAATGGATCGAAGACGGCACACACGATGTGACCGTCTTTTTTCCTGTCATTTTCCCGGAGGGGGCCACCCAGTCAGAGCTGTGTGCCCTTCCGGATAACTACACCCAAGTTGTCGACGGCAAAATCGCCGCAGAGAATTGCACCGGCAGCATCGTGCTGGATGAAAGTGCGAATCTCTACAAGGGCGAGCTGAATGAGTGGTTCTATGCTCCGAACGAGCGCATCGCCACCTTTACAGTGGAGACCGCCGACGGTGACGAAGTCATGACGAAGGACTATACCGTGACCTTCGCCAACGCAACCGCTATCCCATGGTGTCCCGGAGAACTGCACGACGGCCAGTACGGCCACTATGATCTGAACTGCACCATTTACCTGACCGGCCATGACCGCTATGCTGACCCGGAAACCGAAGCCCCCAATGGTGCGGACGGCGGCACGGGCAACCTGGAAGCACTGGCCGCAAGCAGTAACGACGGCACGCTGACACGTACCGTCATCAAGCAGGACCAGTACGGCAATGCGTATGCGGGCAATGCGGTCACTGCCCGCTTTACGAAAACTGTAACGCTGCCGCCCGGTGCGGCGGGCTTCAAGGGCTGGTACGAGAACGGCGCGGACACTTATGGCAACGTGGAATGGGCATCCTTGCTGTATCGTATGGACTGGGAGGCGCTTTACGGCGTTGCGGACGGCATCAAGTGCCGTTCGGTAGGCTCCGCTTTGACTGCTGACGAGCTGCAGGCATTGCTGGCCGGACTGAACATTGACCCCGACACTGCGCGCGGGCGGGTCGTAGCCTTTGCCATTAGCTGCCAAGGTCATTTTGTGTACGGGCAGCCCTCGTCGCTGCGCGGTGGCCCCGGCAATGCCAGCGTCGGGATGAATTTGGACTGCTCCAGCTTTGTACAGTACTGTTATTGGGCGCAGGGGCTTCCGTTTGCAGCAGGTAATACAGCCTCCTACGGGCGCACCAACGATTTGCGGGCAATCTCCCTCGCCGAGGTCCAGCCGGGCGATCTGCGGGTCGTCTATGCCGCTGGCGGTGAGCAAGGCCATGTGCAGATGGCGCTCGGCGGCGGCGCGTGGATCGAATGCTGTTATGGCTACGGCGTCTGCGTAAACATGTCCAACGCATGGATGGAGAGCCGCGGCTGCCATTACTTTACCTATGCCGGATTTTAAGGAGGCACTTTTCATGAAAAGAGTTCTGGCGATTTTGCTTTTTGTCCCGTTTGTCATGACGCTGGCACTACCCTGCCATGCGGCGGGAAGCGGTGAAATAGCGGTATCCTTGGTAGATGTTCCCGCGGAGCTGCAGGAACGTTCCGTGCTGATTACGCTGGGCAGCGGCCCCAATGATACGGATACTGTTCTTGTAGTGCTGAACGGCTCGAATCAGCATAGTCAGACTGTGACGTTGCCGGAGGGCACCTATTACTGCAATGCCGCTGTGCAATACGACGCCCTAAACGATTGGCCGTTGCGCGAGGTTGACGGCACCACCTTTTTGCAGGTCGAGGCTGGTGGTCAGTATGAGCTGCAATATGAGTTTGCAGGTGAGAGTTGGTTCACGGAAGTAACCGGGCAGACACGCTATTATACGCCGCTGCCGCTGCTCCAACCGCCTGCTGATTATCTGCCCGAGGCAGCCCAGATCAGTGTGTACCTAACAGCACCCGCTGGCTTTTCTCAACACTGTATCGTCTACCTGCAGAACCTGTACAGCGGTACAGTATACGCGCTGGATGTATATGAATCCAATCAGCTGGCCGCCGTTTGCACGGAGGCTGACAGCGGACTGTATGCGTTTCTATCTGCCCGCGTTGCAGGCGATGCAGCGGAGCGCTACCAGTTCGAGTGCGAGCAGAAGGAGCTGAATACCGATGACGGCGCAAGCTTTCATCTGACGGTAACAGACACAAAAAATCCAGACGCCGATTTGAGTGCGCCCAGCCGTGACGAGAACACCACTGTACAGCGAGCGGCAGCCTATAATGCACCAGCTGCCGCTGCGCCGTCTGCGACACAGACACCGGAGCCGGCTTCTTCTCAACCTGTCCAGCAGAGCAAAAAGCCGGCAAATCCGTTCTGGAATGTGCTGGACTTTTTGCCCATCGTTTTTATCGGAGCCGGACTGTTCTGGTTTCGCCGGAAGAACCGCCGGGGCGTCCCGAAGGGGTAACGTGAGCGAAAGCGAACGTTAGCAAGCATTGCATGTGAAATTCACATGCGCCATTTAGGGGACACCCTAAAACCCGTTTTACAGTAATCAGCAAAGATGCAGAATGGAGAATTTTGCTTTGTCCACTACTAATCGAACACGGCCCATTTGCAAGCCGGTATACTTCACAGAAGATGAATGGCTATCTGTAGCAGCAAAAATGGCAGAAAGTGAGATGCCTAATTTTTCGGCATTTTGTCGGGAAATGCTGCTTACCGGTAAAGTCAAGCATTATGATTTTTCTGTTATAAAAGAAATCTCTTCTAGCTTGAGTCATATCTCAGGTAACATTAACCAAGTGGCTAAGCGTTGCAATACGAATCAATCTGTTACCACCAATGATGTTGAGCAATTGCGACGTGAATATTTACAGCTGAAATCGCTCTATCAGGAACGATTGGTGAAAGCTCTGCGAAAACTAGTCTAATATGTATGCATCGAAATATTATGCAACCCCAATCATGTCTTTCGCAAGTGGGCGTGCGAGAATGGCTATTTGTTTTTGTCTGTTATTGACGATTTTCACCCGGCTCTGAGTGGCAATCTTCACCTGTTTCTTACATAGAAGGAATCTACTATGGCTATCACCAAAATTCATGCGGTAAAAGTTCGGCTTGGCGATGCAATCAACTACATAGAAAATCCGGACAAAACCGATGGACAGGAATTGATTTCAGGTTACAATACTGCCCCACAGACTGCTGTGCTTGATTTTTCCGTTACTGCAGCAATGGCACGCAAAGCACGAAATACAAGTGCGAAAAAGCAAGGGAATCTTGCCTACCACCTGATTCAATCCTTTTCTCCGGACGATGCTGTCACGCCAGAACAAGCCCATGAATTAGGTCGTAAACTTGCAATGGAATTTACCGATGGAAAATTCGAGTTTGTTGTTGCTACCCATATCAATAAAGATTCTATACATAACCACATTATTATCAACGCCGTTTCTTTTTACGATTACAAAAAGCTGCGCACTGTTCCCTACCGCACCGCGCAGCAAATCCGTAGTATCTCGGATCGGCTCTGTATGGAAGCACAGTTGTCCGTTATTAAAGACCCTCAACAGCTAGGCCAACTCTACCCTACTTATGTGCAGAAGAAACGCACAACCAGCAATCGCACTGAAGTCCGCAAGAAGCTTAACTTCTGCCTGGAGCGCGCCACCAATTATGCCCAGTTCCTGCAAATGGCGCAGGAACTGGGCATTTCTGTTTGCCAGCGAGGCAAGCACATGACTTACTTGCTGGATGGTGCGGGGCGTGCAATCAGAGATACATCTTTGGCTGATACCGACAAGTTTACGTATACCGGCCTCGTGGAGCGCTTAGAGGATAACGCTGCCGAACAGCTATTTATTCGTGAGCGCATAGCTAAGATTTTTCCGAGTGTCTCGACTTTTACCGATTTTATAAAGCAGCTGCAGTCGGAGGGCGTTAAGGCGCGTGTAAAAAAGCAAACCGGACAGCTTTTGTATAGGGCTGTCGACTTAGATGGCACATGGGTGCCTGCTGACGCTTTAGGCGATGGATTTACACTCGCAGGCTTAGAAAGTTCGATAAAGAATAAATCAGGAATCCTTGACACAAATCATAGTACGTCGATTGCAGAGCTATATCAAGAATTGACTACAAACTATCCGCAGAGTTGTGATACATCTGTCAGACTCACGTCACGCCAGATATGTTCTGCCGGCAAGCGCGGTGTTCTGCTGCAAATCCATGACTCAAGTGGCAATCCGGCAAAGTTGATGATTGATAGCAGCCATATTCATACGACTCCTGATGGGTCTGTATCTGCAGACATCGGCGCGCCTTTTTCATATGATATAACTTACGATGACGGAACCCGCGGCACAATCCGTGGCACAGACTTAATTAGACAGATTGACGAAAAAAATTTAACGCAGCCTCTGAGCGTAAGCCTGACCGCTGATCAGATCATGGCCATGAGCCTGCGCGGAGTGACAGTGCATTTGCCGCAATATCACATTGAGCGGTTATTCATTCCGGAACGCTATGTACAGCGAAACGTCGAGCAAGGAAGCTGTGCAATCAGTCTATATCCCGGTTGGCAGTACAGCTATGTGCCAATTGGCAGCGAGAAAACGCGAAAATCAATCATTGGCGCTGAACTAGCGCAGTCACTAGGAGGTGTGGTGCAGGTTGGCACTTCTGAAAGCAGTTTGGCCCGTCGAGTCGCTAATGTGGAACGCCGTGCAGGAATTGCAAATGCCCAAGAGCTTGGAAAACTCTTGGGCAGCATGGCTGATAATGGTCTGCATTCAGCTGCTGACTTTGATAAACAGATCAGTGCATATCGACGCGAAGAAATGAAGCTCCGCAACGAGGTTGCCGAGCTTCTTTCCAAAAATAAAACATATGCAGCAGTAGCCCATAGCCTACAAGTATGCAAGACCTACAAATCTGTTTGGATGGCGTATGCATCCCAACCGCAGCCACTTAAAGAAACTTATTATAAGCAAAATGAAGCCGCCCTGCAGGCGTATAGCAGAGCGGCTTCACAACTTGATAAAATGGGGATTTCACTGGGTACTGAACCTGAAAAGGTAAGACAATTAGTTACAGAAACAGAAAGTCGGATAGCTGATCTTATTGCTGAATTAGAAATAGTTCGCAAAACCAATCAAGCCATACAAGAAGATAAGGAAAAAGTCGAACAGATACAAAGTGGTTAATGCATTTTAAAAAGTCTTTGTTTTTATTTACGTCACATATCATAGCCGGAGCATTTTGTCAACGCCGACAAAATGCTCCGGCTGTGACAGTAGCCATGCTTACACATGACTGCGAAGTGGATAATTAGCATTTCTGGTTATCTCTTTTACTCAATTTCCGCCCGCTGCTAACAGCCTTCCTGTATCTCTGTAAAAATTGCATGCATAAATCGGATCAGTAGCGACACCGTATCGGAGAAACAGCGACACCTTGAGTACGATGTATACACTTTTGGCTAGCATCATGGTCAGGTGCGTTCAAGATCAATCTTTCCTGCTGATTGTTGCCGCATCAACAAAACTACGCATCTTTTCTAATCCGTTGGCTTCATTATACGATGGCATCCGCATAGAAGTGCCCCCGATCCGGACGTGAAAACTCCATCCTATGAATGTACCCGCTATCCATGTGGCGGAGCTCTGTCTGATCACCCACCCTCGGTGCATCCGTAATCGGTACTCGCCCCTCTGCGATCATTTGACCCAGCGCATCCAACCACTCATGCTCAAAGTGCCCGATACAGTAGCTCTGAAATGATCCGATTTTGTCCAGTTCTGTGCAGAACGGATCCACATATTCATCTATTTCATTGAGGTTTTCCGGTCGAGCCATACGGACAACCGGTCCCTTATCATGCGAAAAGCACTCCAATTTCTCGCCCCCTCGTCTTCCATCAGCCTATTTGCCATTTCATCTTTTTCACACTATGAGAAAATAAACTTCCCATTTTAACGCAAACCTCTTGACAGGTTATTTTCCCATTGCTATAATAAATGCGAAATCAGTTTTCCCATTCCAATTATAACGACGCTCTTAGCTCTTGTCAATAACACATTTAGAGCAAACGTTCAGGGAAAACATCATCTAGGGAAAGGAGCACTAGCAATGAACTTCGGGGAAAAACTAAAAGACCTCCGCACGCAGAAGGGGTGGTCTCAGGAGGAACTTGCGAAACAGATGGGCGTAACCCGCCGTACCATTGGCGGTTATGAGGCCGGTACCACCTATCCCCGCACTCGCGATATGTATGCAAAGCTGGCCGAGCTGCTTGAAACGGACGTCAATTATCTGATGACCGAAAATGAGGAGTTCATGACCGAGGTAGGCTCCTTCTATGGGCGGCGCGGTCAGGCTCAGGCCAGCGAAATTCTCAGCCAGACTCGTGAGCTATTCGCCGGCGGTTCTCTTTCGGAGGAAGATCAGAAGGCGTTTGCCATTGAAATGCAGCGGATCTTTATGGATTCCAAGAAGGTGGCGCGTGAAAAGTTCACGCCGAAGAAATACCGGAAGAATGCCGAAGATGACGGCACCTGATCTTCTGCCAGAAAGTTGGTGAAAGAATGACACAACTTCAAACCTTTGACGATACTCAAAAACTGATTCAGAAATATGGTACCCGTGACCCTTTTGAATTGATCGATGCGCTGCCCAACACAAAGCTCTGGTCGGCCAGGTCACTCGATGCGGATGGTCTGCGTGGCTTCGCTACGATTGTAAATCGCGTCCGATACATAGCAGTCAATCCTCATCTTCCCTACGAGGAACAGCGTGTCATTGCCGGTCATGAACTTGGGCATATATTTGAGCACTCAAACCACCTGCGGTGTCAGGCCATGCAGGATTTCGACATTTACCAGGCCACCGGCAGACTGGAAAGAGAGGCCAATTTCTTCGCCGCCGATCTGTTACTGGATGATGAAGAGGTGCTGGATCTGATTCACTCCGGCAACACCGACTTTTTCAGAGTTGCCAAAGAACTCTGCATTCCAGCGCCTTTTTTTGCGTTTAAGATGTACAGCCTGATCCGCCGGGGTGAGCATCTCCAGCTGCCCGTTGATATCGACAACCGCTTTCTGCGGGCTAAGCACTAAGGATTGGAGGCGGCCCACATGGCAATACCCAAGCGAATCAAGGTCGAGCGTGTCTATGTAAAGGTCGCCTCGGAGTTTGATTCAACCGGCTATATGCAGCCAACATCCATCACCTGGGCGGACGGCAGGACCTTCCCTATCGAAACCGTCCGGGACTTCAGGCCGGCGGGAACCGCAGACAACGACTGCAACGTCGACTGTTTCACTGTCCTGATTCAAGGACAGGAGAAGCACCTGTTCTTTGAACACATCGACCCTCGCTTCACCGGACGGCTTGGCCGCTGGTATGTGGAACGGACGGCACAGTAAGCTCATCCAACGAAAGGGGGTTATCAATGACCATCTTTGAGAAACTGAGTACACTCGCCGAGATTACCGACCAAGATGAAATGATTAAAGCCTGCAAAATCATTCCAGGCGAGGAACTTCGTCTGGCTCTGGTGGTTCTTGCTCTGGCCTATAACAAGAACGAGCAAGCTAACCGCGAGATTTTTCTTCGGCAAACGCAGAAAATCGATTCTCTTAAGGAAAAAATCAAGGAACTTGAAAAAGCAAGCAAATGACATTGCGAAGTTCACCACAGAAAGGGAGCGACACAGCATGGCGCAGCGCACGTATCTGGCAATAGACCTCAAGTCGTATTATGCCTCGGCAGAATGCGCCGCACGGCATCTCGATCCGCTGATCACCAATCTGGTCGTGGCCGATGCCAGCCGCACGGAGAAAACCATCTGCTTGGCTGTGTCCCCATCGCTGAAGTCCTACGGCGTTCCCGGTAGAGCTCGACTGTTCGAGGTCGTGCAGCGTGTCAAGGAGGTCAACAACGGTCGTTTGCGGGATGCCATCCGGAACAAGACCGCTGTGTACAAAGACGGTGTTCCCTCTCTTTCGGCTGCGTCCTACGATGCCACCACCCTTGCAGCAGACCCCTCTCTTGAGGTATCCTATCTGGTAGCGCCGCCTCGGATGGCGTACTATGAGAAGATCTCACGGCAGATTTACGGCATCTATCTCAAGTACATTGCCCCGGAGGACATCGTGGTATATTCCATCGATGAGGTATTCATCGACGCCACCGCATACCTTACTCATTATAAAATGTCTGCCCACGACCTCGCCATGACCATGATTCGGGAGGTATTGTACACCACCGGCATCACCGCCACCGCCGGGATCGGCACCAATCTATATCTGGCAAAGCTGGCAATGGACATCACTGCCAAACACGCCGCGTCGGACAAGGACGGTGTTCGTATCGCAGAGCTCAATGAAGAATCCTTCCGGTATCTGCTCTGGGATCATAAGCCTCTCACGGACTTCTGGCAGACTGGCCCCGGCACCGTCCGCAGACTGGAAAAGCATGGCATCCATACGATGGGTGAGCTGGCAAGAGCCAGCATTCACTTCCCTGAGATACTATATAAGGAGTTCGGCATAGATGCTGAGATTCTCATCGACCACGCCTGGGGGCTGGAACCCTGCGGGATGAAGGAGATCAACTCCTATTGCCCGGAAACCAACAGCCTGTCCGAAGGTCAGGTTCTCTCCTGCCCTTATCCTTATGACAAGGCTCGAATCATCGTCCAAGAGATGACCGACAGTCTGGTATTCCAGCTCACGGACAAGGGACTGGTCACGGACAGTCTGACACTGGACATCGGCTACGACCGGGAGAACTGCGACAAGGGCATCTATCACGGTCCTGTCCACATCGATCACTACGGTCGCACTGTCCCGAAGGGTGCCCACGGCAGTACACGGCTGGACAGCCCGACGAATCTCAGCAGCCAACTGATGGCCGCTACCACAGAGCTGTTCGACCTCATTGCCAATAAAAATCTGACTGTGCGTAGAATAACAATCGCTGCAAACCGTGTGGTCAAGGATCAGGGCATCTTGCAAGTGGATCTGTTCACCGACACCAGCAAACTGGAACGAGAGAAATCGCTACAGGCGACCATGCTCGGTATCAAGAAGAAGTTCGGAAAAAACGCTGTTCTGAAGGGCACCAACTATCTGGAAGGTGCCACTATGCGAGAGCGGAATGGTCAGATCGGCGGCCACAAGGCCAAATAACGCAGCAAGGAGGATTCTATGGCAGACTTCAAGAATACCAAAGAAGGTCGAAACGTCGCACAGAAGTATGCGGACATCCTCCATCTCAGCCGCCCAGAGCCACCCGTAAAGCATCCCCGGATGGCACTCTCAAACCGGGCCAAGATATTCAGCCCCTTCGCTGCACTGCGTGGCTTCGATGATGAAATTTCCAGCGAGGGAGCCAGCAAGCTGCTGGTGAAGAAAGTCGAACTTTCCGATGATGAGAAGGACGCTCTATCCGACAAGCTCCTGCAGGTCAAAAAAGGTATGAAGGTCGTAGTGCGGTACTTTATGAAGGCCGCAGAAAGTACCGGCAAGTACATAAGTCTGACTGGCACAGTTGTTATGATCGACCCAGTTTATCGAGAACTGAAAGTCATGCAGGACAGTGATAGAAAAGCTGTGGGCATTGAGAAAGAGTTGCCGGTCATCATTCCCTTCGATGACATTGCCAATCTTGCCGGTGAGGGCATCACTAGTATTGAGGACTACCTTGGAATTAAAAAATATCCTGATGACATATAAACTCCTACATGACTGCTTTGAGGCGGAATCGCTGCCTGACCGTTGCCCAGACTGCGGCAAAACGGTCTATCAGAACAGGCCTGCCATCCGCCCGGCAACCGAAAAAGAAGTACAGGACCTTCTGCGGGCTAGGGATGAGGAATGGGAATAAGCCAACTGACTGCCTTCTGTGGTATCCACGGAGGGCAGTTTTATTTCTGTCACAAACTATACTCCCGTGCCCGTGTCACTTCGTCATCTTCTCCTTAACCTTGTCTGGCACGTCGATCAGATCAAATCGGTAGAACAGCCCATAGATGTACGACACACCCCGGATATCCCCCAGCGCCTTGGGTCTGTCTACTACCTCTCCGATTTTACCGATATTGTGATACGCCAGCAGCACGGAACTCCAAGCAAGGCTCTTGCTGTCCTCTCTGCGGTCGATCCACAGTTCCTTGGTGAACTCATCTCCCCTGCCCTTCTTCAGCCTATAGGTAAAGGGCAGGCCGGACAGAGTCTTGAACTTGTAGCCCCGAAAAGCCACCACGCACTTCCAGAGGTTCTCCTCGCAGGGATTCTTTTTCAGCGCCACCACAGCTCGATAGTGTCGCTGCCTCTCTGCTCCGGTGCTGATATTGGCAGTGTCAGCGTCCTCTGGGAAGTACACGCCTTTCTCATACGGCAGATAAGAGGTCACGGAGGGACGGGACAATTGCAAGGCAGACATGGTGGAGGTGACGACAGTGGAGTAGTTTTGTGTTTCTCTGAAGGTATTGAAGGTCTGCCGGATAAGTTTTGCCGTGTCCGACTCGTAGACTCCGGCGGTGATAAGCAGCTTCCGAACCTTGATGGGGTTGAGGGACAGTGCGTCTGCGATGACCTGCAATGACATCACAGAATTATAAATCACTACAGCAACATCCAACTGTTCTTTCAGCTTTTTCCCTGCATCGTACTCCGGCTTCCGCCTTTTCCGACCGCCGCCAGGCTTTCTGGCCTTATATGGTATTTTCTCACCCATGATTATTCATGCAGCTCCAGCGGCAGACCATCCGGATCGTGGAAGAAAGTCATCTTTTTGCCGGTATAACTATCCACACGGATCGGCTCACATTCAATTCCGGCCTCTGCCAGCTCATTTACTGTCTGTTCCACGTTATCAACGCAGAACGCAAGATGGCGTAGACCGCATGCCTCCGGACGGTTCACGCGCTTCGGTGGATTCTCTTCAGCGAAAATTTCCAGCTCCGTATGTTCATTGACACGAAGATCCAGCTTCCAATCCTTACGCTCCGGGCGGTAGTTTTCTCTGATGACAGAGAATCCCAGTTTGTTTACATAGAAATCCTTTGCCGCTTCATGGTCAGATACAATAATTGCAATATGATGAATCTTTGATAAATTCATTTTCGTACACTCCGTTTCTTTTATTTTCATCACAAACTATATACCACACTCCAAATACACCGTGCAAACTTCCGGAGTTCAGTCCACACGGTGTATTGCCTTATTTCAGCTTTTCGAGAATCTCATCTGCCGTCATGCCGGATGCCAGCAGCTTCTTCAGCACAGCTTCGGCTTCGACCTTCTTAGCAGCCTCAGCGGCCTTCGCCTCAGCGGCAGCCTTCTTGGCCTCCAGCTTTGCGATTTCTCTTTCGGTCTGCTTGATCTCCGCTTTCTGCGGCTTTAGACTTTCACGCAAAGACTTGATGTCCTTCTTCAGCTCTTCGATATGGGCGACAGTCTTGGAGAGACCTTCTTCGAGCATTGCCTTGTCTTTCTGCAACTTTGCGATCTGAGCATCTAAGTCGGTAGATGCGGTAACACGGTTCTTGCTGCCTTTGGTTCTGGGCATAGGATGATACCTCCATTTTATGCTTATTTCTCTGCAAGATTTTTTAAAGAATGCTGCCCGCAATTCGGACATACACCTACAACGCTGTATCCATAGGGAGTAATCTCAAAAGAACTAATATGTTGCGAATTCCAATCTTTCATGTGTCCAATTACTATTTCGTTTTTTTCAGGTCTTCGAGCTATCCATGAATATGTTTGTCCACACTTTTCGCAGATGTGTTTTCCCTTTAGCTCTATCATATAGTATTCCTATCTCAGCACAATGGCCATATATTATCAAAATGGTGGGGCCCAGAGGAATTACCCTCAAGGTGCAATCTGTTTATTAACGCCCACTTCTTTCTTGAATGTTGCTTCATGCGGTCGTCCGGCTACGAACCCCATACGCACCTGTAGATGTCCCCATCTGAGCCAACACATAAGTCACAATTCCAGCTTTCACAAGTGCGACTCCGTCAACTTCAATGCTTTTCACAAATCCAAATCCTTTTAGCATAACCTTCATGCAACTCATCCAAGTCCAAAGTAAAGCAATAAGCAGCAATATTATTACTACGCATCTTAGCCGCAGCACCCACGCTGTGTTGCCTGCCGCTCACCGCGTAGAGGTGTGCAAAGCTTCGAGCGGCAAAGCTGTGAGGAGCAAGTCCTCACAGCTCAACATTTCTGAAAGTTTCCGATTCTATATTACTCTTTCGCCAGTCGTTTTGCAATACACACACCGATTGCTGCTCCCAGTGTGTTAAACAGCACATCGTTGACATCTGCCATTCCACGCCCAGTCAAATACTGGAGCACCTCGCAGAACATAGACAAGGCAAACCCGGCAACGATAATCTTCTTGCCTTCCCGCTTCCACTGCCAGCTTGTTACCCCATACGGCACATAGAGGATCATGTTCAGCAAGTTGCCAGCCCATACACCCACATTCGGCCACAGCTTCAAGCTGAGTCGAATGCTCTCGTTATACCCCGGCGCACGGCGCAACAGCGTGATATAGAGGATCAGAAAGGCACAGTATACAGGTGGAAAGCCGGGATACTTTTTACGGTTGTGCCATGTGATGATGGCAAGAACAGAAAGGACAATGATTTCCGAGAGTGACAAGTTTGCAGATGTTGCGTAGTGGATCTGGTGAATCAAGCTCCACATCACTCAAACCGCTTCTCGGCGTCTTTCACGATCTCACATTCGACCTTTTCAGCAGCTACCTTGTTTTCTGCACTGACCGAAACATAACTCTTCAGTTTCGGCTCCGTACCGGAAGGACGCACCACGATAGAGCAGTTATCTTCCAGCAGGAACTTCAGCACATCAGACTTGGGAAGCCCGTCCAGACCGGGCGCATAATCCAGCAGTTTTACAACCTTCTTGCCACCAAGCTCTTTGATATCACCGCGGAATGTCTGCATGATGCTCTGCATCTTTGCAAAGCCAGCACTACCGTCAAATTCATAGCTATGCAAGGTGTTCAAGCAGTAGCCGTATGTCTTGTACAATTCATCCAGCTTATCCAGCAGACTGATGCCCTTGGTGGCATAGTAGCTGAACATTTCGCAAATCATATAAGCTCCGTCCACGCCGTCCTTATCGCGGACGTAAGAGCCGGTCAAATAGCCGTAGCTTTCCTCAAAGCCGAACACATAGCTGGCTGCTTTGCCCTGCTTTTCCAGCTTGCCGATCTGTTCACCGATAAACTTGAAGCCAGTCAATACATTGATGGTGCGCAGGCCATAGTGGGAGGCAATTTGTTCGCCCATATCCATCGTCACGATGGTCTTAACCATAACCGGGTCAACAGGCATCTTGCTGTGCTTCACACGCTGACTGCAAATGTAGTCCAGCAACAGCATACCCGTCTGGTTGCCGGTCAGCAGTTCGTACTCGTCTGCCTCGTTCTTGACTGCAATGCCCACGCGGTCGCAATCTGGGTCGGTGGCAAGCAGCAAATCTGCATTGCACTTCTTGGCATATTCCATACCCAGTGCCATTGCTTCCTTGATCTCCGGATTCGGGTACGGGCAGGTCGGGAAGTTTCCATCCGGCTGCTCCTGCTCTTTGACCACAGTGATGTTGGTGTAACCCATCTCCTTCAGGGTGCGGGTCACAGGCTTCAGGCCGGTGCCGTTCAGTGGGCTATACACGATAGCCACGTTCTTGTTGACCTCTTCGCCAAACAGAACAGACTGGCTCTTGACCTGCTCCACGAAGGCAGTGTAGACCTCGTCCGGGATATACTGGATACTGCCGTTTGCCACGCCTGCTTCAAAATCGCTGGTCTTGACGTCCGCAAAAATGTCCAGCTTCTCGATTTCAGCCAGAATTTCCGCAGCAACCTCGGTGGTGATCTGGCAGCCATCTGCACCGTAAACCTTGTAGCCGTTGTATTTGCTGGGATTGTGGGAAGCCGTCACCATGACACCTGCAGAAGTGTGCAGATAGCGAGTTGCAAAGGACACGGTAGGAACAGGCATCAGGACAGGCCAGATATTCACCTTGACCCCATTAGCCGCAAACACCCCGGCGGCAACTTTTGCAAACACATCGCTCTTGATGCGGCTGTCATAACCGATGGCCACTGACGGCGTTTCAAAGTTCTTTTTCAGGTAGTCAGCCAGACCCTGAGAAGCCTTTGCCACAGTATAGATATTCATACGGTTGGTGCCAGCGCCGATCACACCACGCAGGCCGCCCGTACCAAAGGCAAGGTCGCGATAGAATGCGTCCTCGATTTTGGCATCGTCCAGCGTTTTCAGCTCTGCCACAGCATCGGCATCTGCGGTGGCATTTGCCAGCCAGCGCTCATATTCTTTCTTGATATCCATATTGTTTACCCTCTTACATCCAGAAATTGTGCCTGCCCGTGGATGGTCAGCACCTCGGAATCCGCCGGGACAAAGATGCAGTCACCCTTATAGAACGGAATCGTGCTGCCCTCATACGAAATCGTGCCACAGCCATTGACGCAGAGCAGCACCCGGAATGCAATTTCATCCGCACAGTAGTGCACCTTCTGCCGCCGCTCGGTGTTGACGATCATACGGTACACTTCAAAATACTTGCAGCGGGTCAGCAGCTCAGAGGCAACACCCTGTCGGTATCTCAATACACGGAGCGGCTGCTTCGGTTCTGCGCTGCCCTTCAGATTTGCTACATCTAGCGCCTTGTCGATATGCAGCTCCCGCTTTTTGCCGTCCTTGCCCACACGATCATAATCGTACAGGCGATAGGTCAGGTTGGAGCTTTCCTGAATTTCTGCCACCAGCGCCCCTGCCCCGATGGCATGAACCGTCCCCGCAGGAATGAAAAATAGGTCATCCTTATGGATGGGCACCTTTTGCAGGTATTTCATCACCGTGCCGTCCGCAATCGCCCTGCGCATTTCTTCCTTTGTGCAGTCCTTTTTTAGCCCATAGACCAGCTTTGCGTCCCGTCCGGCATCCAGCACATACCACATTTCCGTCTTGCCAAGCTGCCCGCCTTCATGCTCCTGCGCATAGGCATCGGTGGGATGCACCTGTACCGACAGGTCCTTCTTGGCGTCAATAAACTTGATGAGGATTGGCAGCGTGTTTTCGCCCTTATGGCGCTCGCCCAGATACTCCGGATGCGTTTTCAGCACCGCTGCCAGTTCCTGCCCATCGAATACACCGCCCACCACATAGCTGGGTCCATCGGGGTGCGTGGAGCATTCCCACGTTTCTGCCAGCGGAGTCAGGTCGATATTTTTTTCAAAGTCATCATTTAAACGGCTGCCGCCCCAAAGATAATCTTTACCGGACGGTCGGAGCAAAAGAGGCTTATTCTCGTTTGGCATATATGCCTCCTGCGCTGTATCAGTATTCCAACTCAAATTTCTGCTTGTCGTGGACATTGATTTCTTTGCCCAACTGCACCTCGATCAGTTTCAGTTCGGTATCTGCCATAACCGTATGGCGGCAGCCGGCGGACATAGTGATCACGTCGCCTGCCTTGACCTTCTGCTCCATACCGTCCACAACAGTCTTGCCCTTGCCAGAAATAACGACCCACACCTCATCACGGTTCTTGTGGCTGTGGTAGTTCATGCTGTGACCGGGGTTCAGCGTTACCTTAATGGTCAGAGAGGTGGTTTCCACGTCCACCACCTTAAAGCTGCCCCAAGACTTTTCTGCGAACATGATCTGCTGCTCAAACTTATCCACGAAGGGCTTAATGTAGGAGCTTTGCTCTTTATCCGAAACCAGAATTCCCTCCGGCGATGCGGAGATAACGACATCATGCAGCCCCATGGCCAGCACAGGAACATCCATCTCATTGATGATGTGGACACCGGAACACTTGTCGTTCAGTTTGCCCTTACCGATAACGTTTTCTTCCATTGCCTCGGTCAGTGTGTTCCATGTGCCGAGATCCTTCCACATACCGGCAAAACGAACGACTTGGATCTTCGCCTCATGCTCCACCACCGCATAGTCAAAGGAGATTTTTTTCAGTGTATCGTACTTATCAAACAAGTCCTGATAGTCGGTAAAATCCATCAGCTCATGAGCCTTGTTCATCACATAGCCCAGCTTATAAGCAAACACACCACCGTTCCAAAGTGCGCCCTGCGCAATGTACTGCTCTGCCACATCGGCAGTCGGCTTTTCTTTGAAGGTCTTGACTGTAGCCACATGATCCGCACTTTCCGGAAGGATATACCCGTACTTTTCACTGGGATACGTCGGCTCGATGCCCATCAGCACAAGGTTTGCATCGCATTTATCCGCCTGCTCTGACAATTCTTTCAGGGCTTCAAAGTAATTATCCTCTACATAGGGGTCGACTGGGCATACAACCACGGATTCAGAAGGATCAACGTGCATCACATCTACCAAATAGGCAGTTGCCAGCGCAATTGCCGGGAAGGTATCCCGACGGCACGGCTCCACACTGATGCCCACACCCTCGCCCAACTGGTTGTGAATGGCAGAAACCTGCGTTTTGCTGGTAGCAATCGTCACAGTTGCATCCGTGTCTACCTTCTTGATCTGGCGATAGACACGCTGCACCATCGACTCATAGGTGCCATCTTCCTTCTTGAAGATTTTGATGAACTGCTTGGAACGGATGTCATTGGACAAAGGCCACAGACGCTTACCAGAGCCTCCAGACAACAAAATGATATTCATAAACTTCTCCTCTTATCGGAAAGAGCCGCACCCCCGGTTCAGGATGCGGCTCCATGATTCTTTAGCGTTCAGCACGCATCGGATTATTCAGGAAATCCTCATAGGACAGGCGCAGACCGTCTTCCAGCTCAGTCTTGTAGGTCCAGCCCAGATTGGTTGCCTTAGACACGTCCAGCAGCTTGCGGGGAGTACCGTTAGGCTTGGTAGTATCCCACTTAATCTCACCGGTGTAGCCCACAACTTTGGCAACCAGTTCGGTCAGCTCCTTGATGGTCAGTTCCTTGCCGGTACCGGCGTTAACCGTTTCGTTGCCGGAGTAGTTGTTCATCAGGAAGACGCACAGGTTTGCCAAGTCATCCACATACAGGAACTCACGCAGCGGAGAACCATCGCCCCAGCAGGTAACACTAGGCAGATTCTGCTCCTTGGCCTCATGGAAACGACGGATCAGTGCCGGAACCACATGGCTGTGGGTCGGGTGATAGTTGTCGTTGGGGCCATAGAGGTTGGTAGGCATCACGCTGATGTAGTCGGTGCCGTACTGACGGTTCAGGAACTCGCACGTATAATAAAAACCATCTCGAAAGGGGTGGTTTTTATTATTTCTCCTTCCTTAACAAGATTGTATCGCAGGAGTAGCTACCTGCGTTATAATCAGTACAAGCACTGTGGATTTGTATCTATACTATTACAGCTTGACTGGTTCGAGGTGACTCAAACCACAGTGACTTGTCTGAATTGGTAATCAGTTAGTTAACGCTTTGACGTTTCATTTGTGCGTGAATCCATGGACAAGTTTCCTGTGGCAAACAGCAGTGCTAAATTTCAAAAGGAGGAAACCAATGTACTTTATCGGAATCGACATTTCAAAATTCAAGCATGACTGTGCCATCATCGACGAAGCCGGTGACACGGTTACAGCTTCCTGGTCATTTGCCAACAACTGTGAAGGTTTTTCCTTACTCAAACAGCTGTTGGATGCCCTAGATGGACAAAAGAAAATAGGGTTTGAATCTACCGGTCACTATGGGCATAACTTAAAGCTGTTCCTTGAAGCCAACAACTTTTCATTCATGGAGTTCAATCCGCTTCTGGTTTCTAAATTTGTTCGCAGCAAATCCCTCAGAAACACGAAGACTGACTCTCTGGATGCAGTTTCCATTGCCCAATATCTTATGACGGTAGAGTATAAACCCTATCCACCGTCATTCTATCACATGGATCAGCTTAAGTCACTAACAAGATTTCGGGATTCTCTTGTCCGTCAGCACTCCCGGCAGCTTGTTGAGCTCACAAATATCCTGGACAAGGTTTTCCCTGAGTTCAAGCCCTTCTTTGACGGAAAATTCTCTGCCACAGCTCTCTACATACTGACCCATTACCAAAGTCCTGAGAAGATTGCCAATATGAATGCCAAGTCCTATGAGGCTCTGCGCAAAAAGTCCCGTGGTAAATTCTCAATGGTGAAGTTCGCACAGTTGAAAACTCTGGCAAAAAACACTGTCGGCAGATCTGATGCCTTCCTTCTCAAGCAGATGGAAATTACCATAGATATTGAGAATCAGCTGGATGCAAAGATTGACGAGATTGAATCGCAAATTCTTGAGTGTATTCGCGCTCTGAATCCACCGATCCTTACCATTCCCGGCATTGGAGAATTAACTGCTGCGATTATTCTTTCTGAGTATGGTAACATTAACAAATTTGAAAACCCAGCTCAGCTGCTTTCTTTCGCTGGTTTGGAGCCCGGTTACTACCAATCTGGTCTGGCTGAACACCAGGGTCACATGGTAAAACACGGTTCTTCTCACCTTCGCTACGCCCTTATGAACGCCTGTCTGCCGCTTATTACTTACGAACCAGTATTTGCGGAGTACTATGCAAAAAAGCGGGCTGAGGGCAAGCCTCACCGTGTAGCTCTGACCCATGTCGCAAAGAAGCTGCTGCGTGTCATCTTCACCCTGCAAACGAAGAACATTTCTTACGATCCCACCTTGATCCGCTAACTACAACAATTTCATTTTTCAGCACTCGAAAGAGGGCTTATCTTCGTGCGCCTATTTTTCCCCAGAATATTTTTCTGCTCTTAGGGCTTGACTTTTAATAGTTAGTCACCTCTTATCGGAAAGAGCCGCACCCCCGGTTCAGGATGCGGCTCCATGATTCTTTAGCGTTCAGCACGCATCGGATTATTCAGGAAATCCTCATAGGACAGGCGCAGACCGTCTTCCAGCTCAGTCTTGTAGGTCCAGCCCAGATTGGTTGCCTTAGACACGTCCAGCAGCTTGCGGGGAGTACCGTTAGGCTTGGTAGTATCCCACTTAATCTCACCGGTGTAGCCCACAACTTTGGCAACCAGTTCGGTCAGCTCCTTGATGGTCAGTTCCTTGCCGGTACCGGCGTTAACCGTTTCGTTGCCGGAGTAGTTGTTCATCAGGAAGACGCACAGGTTTGCCAAGTCATCCACATACAGGAACTCACGCAGCGGAGAACCATCGCCCCAGCAGGTAACACTAGGCAGATTCTGCTCCTTGGCCTCATGGAAACGACGGATCAGTGCCGGAACCACATGGCTGTGGGTCGGGTGATAGTTGTCGTTGGGGCCATAGAGGTTGGTAGGCATCACGCTGATGTAGTCGGTGCCGTACTGACGGTTCAGGAACTCGCAGTACTTCAGACCGCTGATCTTAGCCAGTGCATAGGCCTCGTTGGTCTTTTCCAGTTCGCTGGTCAGCAAACAATCTTCCTTCATGGGCTGAGGAGCCATGCGGGGGTAGATGCAGGAGGAGCCGAGGAACTCCAGCTTCTTGCAGCCGTTCTTCCATGCAGAGTGGATAGCGTTCATCTCCAGCGTCATATTGTCGTACATGAAGTCAGCCAGCGCTTCCTGATTGGCCACGATGCCGCCGACCTTGGCAGCAGCAAGGAACACATACTCCGGCTTCTCCTGTGCGAAGAACTCTTCCACAGCATCCTGACGGGTCAGGTCCAGCTCCTTGTGGGTGCGGGTGATGATGTTGGTGTAGCCCTGACGCTGCAACTCACGAACGATTGCAGAGCCCACCATGCCGCGATGACCTGCGACATAAATCTTAGCATTCTTTTCCATCATAATAGAATTGCCTTCTTTCCAAATTACAGAACTGCCTTGAGTGCCTTTTCACGCTTTGCACGCTCACGATCGTGCTTTGCCATGATCTCCACCAGCTGCTCGTAAGTAGTGGACTGCGGGTTCCAGCCCAGAACAGTCTTTGCCTTTGTGGGGTCGCCCCACAGGTTGTCCACATCGGTGGGACGGAACCACTGAGGATTCACGCAGACCAGCATCTTGCCGGTAACTGCATCATAGCCCTTCTCATCGATGCCGGTGCCCTCCCAGCGGATGGTGATGCCGTTGGCTGCGAAAGCCTTCTCGGTGAAGTCGCGGACAGTGTGCTGCACGCCGGTAGCGATGACGAAGTCCTCGGGCTTATCCTGCTGCATGATCAGCCACATGCACTCGACATAATCCTTAGCGTAGCCCCAGTCACGCAGAGAATCCATGTTGCCCAGTTCCAGATGATCCTGCAGACCCTCGGCGATACGACCAGCAGCCAGCGTGATCTTACGGGTGACAAAGTTCTCGCCACGGCGCTCAGACTCATGGTTGAACAGGATGCCGTTGACAGCGAACATACCGTAAGCATCGCGGTACTCCTTGACCATCCAGAAGCCGTACTGCTTTGCGACAGCATACGGAGAGTAGGGGTGGAACGGAGTGGTCTCGCGCTGGGGAACCTCCTCGACCTTGCCGTACAGCTCAGAGGTGGAAGCCTGATACACCTTGCAGGTCTTGGTCAGGCCACAGACGCGGACAGCCTCCAGCACGCGCAGAACGCCCAGTGCGTCCACATCGCCGGAGTATTCGGGAGCATCGAAGGAGACCTGAACATGGCTCTGTGCAGCCAGATTGTAGATCTCATCGGGCTTGATCTCGCCCACCAGACGGATCAACCCGGAAGAATCAGACAGATCACCATCATGCAGCTTAATCGCATTCTTCTCGATCAGATGGTCGATACGAGCGGTGTTGGAGATGGAAGCGCGGCGGACGATGCCGTGGACCTCGTAGCCCTTCTCCAGAAGAAACTCTGCCAGATAGGAACCATCCTGACCGGTGATACCGGTAATCAGTGCAACTTTAGACATATATTGACCTCAACTTTCCTGTTGTCTTTGCAGTCTTCTGCATAGTTTTCTTGTAATACCGTATATTATTTTAACGAATCGAATCAAAAAACTGAATTCACGATATTGCTTTTCGGTTCGATTCTCTTACACAATATTGCTTTTTTTCAAAACAAGCGGCAGCATTGTTCCGTCCGCTCCGATGGTTACCACTTTTCCCGGAACTCGGAGGGCGTGATACCTTCGACCTGCTTGAAAATACGGCTGAAATAATGCGGCGCACCTAATCCGCACTGATATCCGATGTCCTCCAGCCTTTGGTCTGTAAAACGAAGCAGCTGCTTTGCCTTTGTAATGCGTAGATTCAGAATGTAAGTATTGATGCTTACGCCAAACTGCTCCTTGAACACACGGGTCAGATAGAATTTGCTGATAAAGAATTGATCTGCCAGCGCATCCAGCGAGATTTTTTCCGTATAATGCGCATCCAGATAATCACGGATTGGGGCAAGGTTCTGCTTTTTCAGAGCCACATCCGACCGTTCCGCAGGATGCCATGACTCGCTCATCAGGAGAACCATTAGCTCATTCAGTCCGCTGTTGATCCGCATGTCCCGGATATAATCGTCCGAAGAAGCAATGCTGAAAAGCGACCAATGAAGGGTCGAAAAAGCTGTTATATCTTCCGGGTGAAACACCGGACGGCCGCCGCGCTCTACATACTTTTGATAGATGTCTTGCATGGTCACACCGGAAAAGTGTATCCACGACAGCGACCAAAGGTCCGTGTCTGTACTATGAGAATACGGCTGCTGACAGTCGATGAACACACAGTCTCCAGCTACCAGCTTGTGCTTCTTACCTTGATATTCCAGTTCACCAGAGCCGGAATTGACACAGAAGAACAGGTAAGAGGACAGATGGGTGCGCGACGAAGTATGTGGCTGTTTGGCCTGCAAGGAACCGATTTCCTGAAGATAGAGCAGTGCAGACTTTGCGAAGGTCGTCGGTGTGTAAAGGACGCGGTCAGAGGAAACAATTGGGGAGGTGTCCTGTGAATCATGTAAAAACAAGTCATTCATCTTGGACACCTCCCCTTTCTCAAGTCGCGATCACCTTTTCCCATAAAGCAGGAAATTGGTCAACGGTATGCTCTTAATAATCATGATAAGTATTGCAGTAAAAATAGTTGTTAAAAGAAGCGAAACCGTAAAATTGGCAAATCCGGTTACTGTAAAAAATCCACTTGTATTTCCAGCACCCATCAGCCCATTAACGTACATGTGCGTTGTATATATTTCCAGCGTATATAAGCCAATCTGATCCAAACGAATTCTTTCAAAGGTTTCTTTGTACTTATTTGCGACCCATAGTAATACAGCATTTCCAGAGAATCCTGCAACGCATCTTAAGGCAATTGAAATCAAACTATCCTCACCGTGATACAGATTATAGTTGAAAACAATCGCGGAGAAGCAGACAATTGCAGCAAACACAATCAATCCAGAATATTTTTCTATAAGCTGCTTAAATATATTTTGTGTTCTATGCAAAAACCAACCGCATTCGAAAAATATAGAATAGTACAGAATTAACTTTATACCTATAAACTTGATTCCGAACAAAATCCCTATTACTCCCAATAAGCCTAGCATAGCAATAACGCTGGTGGCTGTTTTCACCACAAGATGTGTTGCATTCTGTGAACATATGTAGTTGCAGATGGTTGCCAATATCGAAAGAATAAAAACAACCCACAAAAACCACATTCCAGAGTCAACATGGAATGTTATATGTTCTGCCGCAGCTAACACGTTTCTATTGAAGCATCCCAGAAGCAAGACAGTAACCAAAAACCACCACGAAAGAAATGGGAGTGCATAATGCTGCATTGAGGCAATAATGCGTTTTGATAATTCTTGAGTACTCTCAATCTTTCTTGCGGAAAAATATCCTGAAACCAGCATAAATCCCGGCATTTGAATCGCCCAAATAATATTGGTCAGGATTCCTCCTTCATCCGTCACACTATACTGAAGCACATGACGGACAACAACTAAAATTATCAAAAGTCCTTTGTATATATCCAGTGTCCTATTTCTTGCTTGCTTGCTTGCTTGCTTGCTTGCTTGCTTGCTTGCTTGCTTGCTTGCTTG
>ERZ791884.347-NODE-347-length-52718-cov-28.227142_pt1 | contig 52718 bp, 53 predicted proteins | sample MGYA00509941_ERZ791884 | MGnify/ENA primary metagenome ERZ791884 (study PRJEB30046, sample SAMN00792095) | human gut metagenome | study: EMG produced TPA metagenomics assembly of the A metagenome-wide association study of gut microbiota in type 2... | reverse complement strand
CCACACGCAAAAACAAGCTCAAATCAAGCGGTAACGATGTAAATGAAACCATTGAAGCACAGGGCAATTTGCAGGATGTTGTTACCCTTATGGCAAATCTGCGTAAGAACAAAGAAGCATTGCTTCATTGCTCGGTGTTCATTGAGCTTAAAGCCAAGAGCAAGCAGAAATTAAAGGAGTTACAGACCGATATTGCAATGGAGCTTACTCGCTCCAAGATTGAAGTTGACCGTTTGACTTTAAGACAGAAAGAAGGCTTCTTGTCAGTGAACCCCATAGGTTCAAATCAATTCGGAAGTTTGTATGAGCGTGTTCTGCCTGCTTCATCTGTTGCAAATCTGTTTCCGTTTAACTTTTCAGGTAAGACAGATCCCAACGGCTTGTACATTGGCAGAGATAAATACGGCACTAATATCCTTGTTGACTTTGACCGCAGGACAGAGGACAAGACAACGAGTAACATCCTTATTCTCGGTAACTCAGGTCAGGGCAAATCGTATTTATTGAAACTCATCCTTACAAACATTCGTGAAAGCGGAAAGAAAATAATTTCCCTTGATCCCGAGTCTGAGTATGAAGATTTGACAAATGCCCTCGGCGGTTGCTACATTGATTTTATGTCGGGCAAATACAAAATCAATCCGTTAGAACCAAAGGATTGGGGTAATACAAATGAAGAAATTGACTCCAAAACACCCGAACCGTTCAAGCGTGTTACCCGACTGTCACAGCATATTGCATTTCTAAAAGACTTTTTCAGAACCTACAAGGATTTTACGGACGCACAGCTTGATACAATAGAAATCCTGCTTATGAAGCTGTATGCAAGGTTCGGCATTACAGATACAACCGATTACAGCACAAAAAAGCCTACTGATTTTCCTGTGATGAGCGATTTCTATGACTTGTGTGAGGAAGAATATATGACCTACGACCACAAGCGAAAATACCTCTACACAGAAGAAATCCTGCAGGAGGTTTGTCTGGGTATTCATAGTATGTGTGTCGGTTCTGAAAGTAAATACTTCAACGGTCACACGAACATTACAGATGATAAATTTCTGTGCTTTGGTGTGAAGGGTTTGCTTGACACTAACCGCAGATTAAAAGACGCAATGCTTTTTAATATCCTTTCCTATATGTCAAACAAGCTTCTCGGCGAGGGGAACACCGTTGCATCAATAGACGAACTTTATTTATTTTTGTCTAACCTCACAGCTATTGAGTATATCCGCAACGCAATGAAGCGTGTCCGTAAGAAAGATTCTGCCGTGATTTTAGCCAGTCAGAACATCGACGATTTTCTGATTCCGAGCGTTAAGGAATACACAAAACCCCTATTCTCAATTCCAACTCATCACTTCTTATTTTTTCCCGGCAATATCAATCCTAAAGATTTTCAGGATGCACTGATGGTTGAACCGAACGAATACGATTTAATAAAATTCGGTGAGCGTGGCACCTGTCTGTATAGGTGCGGTAATGAACGCTATTTGCTTCTCGTTCAGGCTCCTGAATACAAAGCCGAGATTTTTGGCAGTGCAGGGGGAAGATAGTGTTTTATTGACAGTATATTTCTTTGAGTGCTATAATCATCATAAAAATAAATTACTTTCTTGAAAAATTATAGAAGGAGAAATATACAAAATGTCAGAGTTGAAATTGCCTCATAGAGTTAGGCAACATGAAATTGATAATGAGGCATGCAAAATAGTTATAAGTAAATTTGATCGTAATTGGGAAATACGAGACTTAACAGGGCGAGATTTTGGAATAGATAAAATTGTTGAAAGATTTCAAGATGGTTATGCAACTAGTGAACTTCTTTTACTTCAAATTAAGGGCACTGAAAAAGAAATTGATATCAACAATCCGCGATTTTCTCTTGATACTAAAGAATTACAATACGCTGAAATGTTTACCACTCCCTTTTTGTTAGTTTATGTTTCTATAACAAATCCTCAGCAGTGTTATTATGTTTGGTTACAAGAGTATATTCGTGTTCGTTTACAATTAGATAAACCAAACTGGAGAGAACAAGATACTAATACTATCTATTTCCCAAAGGAAAATATTCTTAATTTAAATGAACGAATGGATCATATTTTATATATTACAAAGTTTCCAAAATTTGAACATAGTTGGGTGCAATATTATTTAGCATTAGACGATATTGATTTTAATCTTCCAAATATGTTTATATATGAAAATATGACTTTTGAGGATGTATGGTATACAATAGAGAATACTGAAGAAGCTTTAAAAAATGCATTATTATGTTCAGATAATATTCCAGATAGGCTAATCCCAAATTCATTTGATGAAACAATCTCATTAATTGAAAAGATTAAAGATACAAAAGAAAAGCCAACAAAAAATGAATATATTCGTATTATAAGTAATATAAGTGAAATAAAATCTTCAATGCAAAGCATCGCACTACGATTTGATTATGGGCATTTACGTTTTCTGTATGAAAGTGAGGGTATAGCTGATTATTAAATTTCTCGTTTATTGGAATCAATTAAGTTTAATATATTTAGCCTAAGTCAACTACTCATAACATTAGTTATGGATAGTTGGCTTTCTGCTTTTTGAAAGAAGGTGGGTTTTAATGAGTGCTACCATAGGTGCGGCACTAAAGAAAATAGCAGTTGCTCTGCTAACAGATAAAAAAGTAATAAAAACAATAGGCGGTATAGTTCTCGGCATAATCATAATTGTGGTTATGCCGATTATTGCTGTTGTGTCAGTTTTCAACGGCAGTATGAATATCGATACCGACAAACTCAATCAGGCTATACAAGAAAACATTTCAGCAGAGCAGATGGGAAATTTACAGCTTATCAACGACACGATGACAGAGGTTGAAAATCAACTCAAAAGCAAAAAACTGTCCGACTGCAACACGCAGGCTGAGGTTATATATCTGTTCTCCTTGTCCGATAAATCGGAGGAAAAAGATTTTGTCAAAAACTTTGTATCCTGTTTTAAGAAGAACCAGTCAGATGAGGATTTGATAAATGCCGTCAATCAGAAATTCGGAACGGAGATAAAGTATGACGAGTTCCAAAAGATGATGGAGTCAATCAAGGGTGCGGAAATCAGTACCGCAGGCTTTACTGACAAGACCACGAAGAACAATCTCGACCTTGTCAAGTGGTGCGAGAACGCATACAAAAATGGCTGGGGTTATGTGTACGGCGGTTACGGTCAGGTCTGCACAAAACAATATCTCGACCAACAGGCAAGTCTGTATCCCGGCAACAACGAGGCAGGCGGCGAAATGCGACAGGTCGGAGAGAAGTGGCTCGGCAAGAGAGTTTGTGATTGCATAGGTTTGATAAAATCATATGCTTGGTATAACTCTGATAGCGGAGAAATTGTAGCAGGTTCAAACGGGTTTACGGATTGCGGTGCAAATTCTATTTGGAACAATGTTACAGAAAGTGGTCCGATTTCAAGTATGCCGGAAACACCCGGGCTTGCCGTCTGGATGAACGGTCACATAGGTGTGTATATCGGCAACGGTGAAGTAATTGAGGCACAAGGCACAGCCTACGGAGTTGTCAAAACAGAGCTTAACGGTCGAGGTTGGACTAAGTGGCTGAAGATTCCAAACATCAAATATATTGATAAAAACAAAAAGTGAGGAGTGATTAAATTGAAAAAATCAAGTATCAGCATTATGTATGACGATGAAAAGTTGTCTGCAATCAAGTTGTATATGTCACAGCGTGATTTGGATTTCAAGGAAGAACTTGAAAAATCTGTGGACGCTCTGTACGCAAAATATGTCCCTGCAAATGTCAGGAAGTTCATTGATATGAAAGATTCACAGGTAAAAACACCCAAGCCTAAAAAGCCAAAGCCACAGGAAGAAAATACCGAGGTGGTAACTTGAAAAATCAGAATTTCGGAATAGAAATTGAAATGACCGGCATCACTCGCAGTACTGCGGCGAAAGTGATTGCCGGTTATTTTCATACAGATGCAACTCATGTCGGCGGTTGCTACGATGCGTATTCTGTCCGTGACAATGACGGCAGAATGTGGAAGATTATGCGTGACGCAAGCGTTAGATGTGAAAACCGTTCGGGACAGAATGCAAGCTCTCTGTACTCGGTTGAATTTGTCACTCCAATTTGCAACTATGACGATATAGAAACTATTCAGGAGTTAGTCAGAAAGCTTAGAGGGGCAGGAGCGAGAGTTAATTCCAGTTGTGGCCTGCATTGTCATATTGATGCATCAATTCACACTCCGAAAACATTAAGAAATATAGTAAATATAATGGCTTCAAAAGAAGATTTGCTGTATAAATCTTTAAAAGTAAATGTTTCCCGTGAACATTACTGTCAGAAGATGGATACTCGTTTTCTTGATGAAATCAATCACAGACATCCTATGACAATGAATCAGATAAAATCAATGTGGTATAACGGTGAAGATAACAGTTACAGGCACTATGATGATTCTCGCTACCATGCTTTGAATCTTCACAGCGTGTTCTACAAGGGTACGATTGAATTCCGTCTTTTTAATTCAACCTTACACGCAGGCGAGGTTAAAAGTGCTATTCAGCTTAGCCTTGCAATCAGTCATCAGGCTTTAATTCAGAAGTCTGCAAGACACGCTAAAACTCAGTCGGATAATGAAAAGTACACTTTCAGAACTTGGCTTTTGAGATTGGGTTTGATAGGTGACGAGTTCAAAACAGCTCGTCATCATCTGCTGAAAAATCTTGATGGCAATATTGCTTGGAAAGACCCAGCACAGGCTGAAAAGCAAAAGGAAAGGTTTGCTCAAAAACGAGCCGCAGAACTTAATAACACAAACGAAAATATAAATATCAACGAACCCGAAGTCAATCCTGCTTCAAATGATGAGCAGGAAGATACTTCGGGTTTTGTTATGAGTATGTAGAAAGGGTTTTAAAATGAAAAAGAAATTATACATTGCCTACGGTAGCAACCTCAATCTTAAACAGATGAAATATCGTTGCCCAACTGCAAAACTTGTTGGCAAAGGTACAATTGAAAATTACGAATTACAGTTCAAGGGTATGCAAAATTGTTCATACGCAACAATCGCACCTTGCATCGGCAAGTCTGTTCCTGTTGCACTGTGGGAGCTTCAGCCGAGAGATGAAAAACTCCTTGACCGCTACGAGGGGTATCCGTCACACTACTTCAAACAGGATTTGCCTGTGAACTTGAATAACGGTTTGGAACTTACTGCAATGGTTTACATTATGAATCTTAAGCAGGATTTCGGCTTGCCAAGTGCAAGCTATTATGATACTGTATTGCAGGGGTATAAGGACTGCGGTTTTGATATGAAAGTTTTAAACGAAGCCGTAAATGACAGTGCAGAGAAATACTACGAAAACCTTGAACAGAACAATCTTTTTGATTCACCTGATGAAGATATGGGAATGGGCGGTATGAGTTTATGAATGAGAGAAAGAAACTGAAAAAGCAACTGTTTGATAAATATTTTTTCAAAATGTATTTGTCGGTGAACGAGGTTAAGAAATTACTTTCCGAAAATTCAAAAGACAAGCACGACACTCTGTTTGCTTCACTCACAGTCGGCTGTGTAAAAATCAACGCCGTAGTATTTCCTACTCCCGATAAAATGCTCCTCGGATTTGATATTCTTGTAAAGGACACACCCGAGAGCGAAGAATGGATTTGCTATGACACATTAAGTGATGAAATCAAGTTATCCCCTCGAAGTATTGAACAATCAATGTTCGATATTCTGAATCGTGAGGTTAAGGAGTACGGACTGTCATATACAGAGTGTAATTTTGAAGTAATAAACGGCAAATCAATAAAAGCAGAATAACGGCGGTATTCTCGCCACATTCGCCTCGTGTCGGCTTTTAAACAATAAGTCGGGAAAGTATCCGAATTCAAAGAAAAAAATGAAACAGGGCGGTTTGTGGCAAGGTGTGAAAAATCGAAGTTACGGCAATTCGGGCAGTTTTTAAAGGGTGGAATTTTAAGCAGGATAAAGGCGTATTCCGTGCAAGCACGGATTCGCCGAAACACACCGACCGGCAACGCCGTTCGGGGATTTTCAAAGGTGTTACTTTTTTCGGATTGTGTTACCGCTTGTATTCCAAACTGCCCGATTTTGCCGATTTAAAGAGATTATATCTGAATACTCGAAGTGTTACCGAAAGGAAAGGTGAAAAATGGACAACGATTCAAAGAGAATAGGACTATATATTAATCAGAATTTACTCAAAGCCTGTGACAATGCCATAGCGCAAACCAACGCAACATCACGAAGTGAATTCATATCTAATGCAATAGAATTTTACATTGCGTGGCTGAACTCAAAGAATGTAAGCCGTGTGCTTACTCCTGCTTTGGAATCCGTAATCAGTTCAAAAATCCTTGATACCGAGGATAGGATTGCAAGGGTGCTGTTCAAGCAGGGCGTGGAGCTTGCAATGCTTATGCATGTTGTTGCGGCGACCAATGATATTACCGAAGGTCAGCTGAGGGACTTAAGAAAAATATGTGTTGATGAGGTCAAACGCAACAGCGGTAAATATAAATTCGATGATGCTGTAAAGTTTCAGAAAGGGTAAACTATGCCGAGAATTATTATGAAATCGCCCTACATTAAACCGAATGCTAAAACTCATATCGGGAATTATGTTTCATACATTGCGACTCGTGACGGAGTTGAAAAGGCTGACAGCACACAAAAGTTTATGGATGCAACCGAAAGGCAAAAACAGATTATTAAGAAATTGCTTTCTGATTATCCTGACTCAAAGGACTTGTATGAGTATCAGGATTATCTTGATAAGCCGAACAGGGGTAATGCAGATGAATTGATTTTGCGAATTGCCGAAATTCATGCTGAATTATTCGGCGACCGAGAAAAATATGTAAGCTACATCGCACAGCGACCGAGAGTAGAAAAAGTATCTTCACACGGCTTATTTACCGATGACGGTGTGCCGATAGTTTTATCCAATGTGCAGAAAGAGGTTGCAGAAAGCAAGAGTAATGTGTGGACTCATATCATTTCTCTAAAGCGAGAAGATGCGGAACGGCTGGGCTACAACAATGCAAAAGCTTGGATGAATCTAATTCGTTCACAGCGAAATATGATAGCGGAGAATATGAAAATCGCTCCCGAAAATTTCCGATGGTATGCGGCATTTCATAACGAGGGACATCATCCTCACATTCATATGATTGCATATTCTACAAAACCGAACGAAGCGTACCTGACGGAAAAGGGCATTGAAAATATCAAGTCAAATCTTGCAAAGGTAATCTTCCGTCAGGACTTGATAAGTATTTATCAGAAGCAAACCGAACATAGAGATAGGCTCCGTGCTGAGGCTCGTGACATTGTAGAGAATTTGGTTTCGAAAATAAACTCGGAAATATATATCAGCGCATCAATTCAGCACAAGCTGTTGGAACTTGCCGACAGGCTTTCAAAAACGAAAGGCAAAAAGGTTTATGGCTATCTCAAGACTGATGTCAAAGCACTTATAGATTCTATTGTTGAAGAGCTTGCAAGTGATGACAGAATCAAAAAGCTGTATGACCTTTGGTATGAGCAAAAGGAAAATACAATCCGAACCTACACTGATGAAATTTCGGACAGGATTCCGCTTGCCCAAAACAAGGAATTTAAGTCAATCAAAAATGCAATAATCAAGGAAGCGTTGAAACTAAATCTCACTGAAGATGAGGTTGAGAAAAGAGAGAATACGGACGAAAAATCTGTTTCAAATTCCTTTGAATATGAAGAAAACACCTCTGCCGAATCAGTCTTTGATTCAGACAGAGGTTTTCTGTATCCCAGATATTCAATTAAAACAAACCGAAAAAGTGCTGTAGCTTCCTCTCTTTATCTACTGCGTTACCTCTGCAACATCATTCAAAATCAGCTTCGCTTTGAAGAAAAGCAGAAAGCACAAAGAACGGATAAAAAGTTACAGCAGAAGATTAATGATAAGAAACACGCTCAGGGGTTGAAAATGTAGTTTGATAAACTGGAATTTGCCAGTCTTGAAATTTTACATAACTTCACTGAGTTTATTGACCGTGCAACCCTTGCTTGTATAATATTCAAACATCTTATTGAGTTTCTTTTTATCATAGCTGGTGATACAGTCAGACAAAACATGAACGGCATAACCGACTTTGGTCATATTGTAGCAGGTAGATTTTATGCAAGCAGTGGCATCTGCTCCAGCAATAAAAAACTCGGTGATATTGTGTGCTTGGATAAAGGCGACAAATTCTTCGCTTGTCAATGCATTGCTCTTTGTTTTGGTAAAAATGTGCTCTGATACGATTTTTAGTTCGGGAACAAACTCGGCACCACGAGTGCCGGACTTAAATGTCCTCATTACAGCAGACAGATTGTTATGTTGAATGTAAACAACATCCATGTTGTTTGCAACCGCCCAATCAATCGCTTGATTAGTAGTTTCAATAATCTCCTTGTAGTTTTTTGTAATGTCATTCTGCAGGTCGATCACGACCAAAGCTTTGTTTTCCATAATACTTCTCCCACAAATTTTGCTTTATCAATTAGTTATTTATTATTATCATACCACATAATAAGAAAGTTGTCTATCCAAAAACAATCCTCCACCAAGAGATAACTATATCCAAAAGCTGACAGGTGCCACCTGTCACGGTGATAAGAGAAGAACTACCCAATATAAGATATTACAGCAGAAAGAAAAAATATAAAGGATGTGATAAAATGTCAAAATATATTAACTTTACAAAAGAACAAAGAGAACAGGCAAGGCGAACAGACCTTGCAAATTTTTTAATCAGTCAGGGCGAGAAAGTTAAGAAATCAGGTTCTGAATACGAATGGTTTGACGGTTCGCAAAAGGTCACAATCAGAGGTCATCTCTGGTATCATCAGTACGAACAAAAAGGCGGTGATGCGGTTGATTTTGTCCGCAGATTTTACAACAAGGACTATGCAGAAGCGGTGAAAATGCTTTTGAATAACTGTGGCGGTCAAATCATAACCTCACCGCCCATAGAAAAAAGTCATAAACCCTTTGAATTGTCACCGAGAAATGACAGAATGAGCAGAGTTTTTTCTTATCTGCTGTTGACTCGTGGTATTGACAAAGATGTATTGTATGAGTTTGTGCGTAAGAAAATGATATATGAATCGTCAGACTTTCACAACGCTGTCTTTGTCGGGTACGATTCAAGCGGTAAACCTCGCCATGCTCACAAGCGAGGAACTGTGACGAACAATCCGTACAAGGGAAATGTTGCAGGAAGTCAACTCGAATTCAGTTTTCACTTTAACGGCACAAGCGACAGAATCTATCTGTTTGAAGCTCCGATAGATATGTTATCGTTCATAAGTATGCACAAAGAAAATTGGAAAAATCATAGCTATGCGGCATCCTGTTCCGTATCGGACAGGGTGCTTTTTCAATGTCTTAAAGATAATCCAAACATCAAAAATGTGTTTCTCTGCTTTGACAATGACGAGGCAGGACAGACCGCCAACAAACGCATAGCCGACAAACTGAACAAACTGAATATTCAAAATGAGATCCTCATTCCAACTCATAAAGACTGGAATGAGGATATTTTAAACGGTGAAAGGACTGATGAAATATGCCGTCAAGTGTTATAACTCTTATTATTGTCACAGGTTCAATGTTTGCCCTGTTCATAATAATTTCTACGGTCGGCAATCACTATTCACTAAATCGAATAAAAAATAAAACAGTTGGACAAGGGCAATACGGCACAGCTCGTTGGGCGACCAAAAAGGAAGTCAAAAAAACATACAAACGAATTGATTTTCAGCCTAACGAGTGGAGAAATAATCCTGACAGCAGACCAACTGAACAAGGAATAGTTGTCGGTTGCAAGAACAGTAGAAAAGGAACAACCGCAATGGTTGATACAGGAGATGTTCACGCTCTGATGATTGGTGCGGCCGGTGTCGGCAAGACTGCCTATTGGTTATATCCCTGCATTGAATATGCCTGTGCAACGGGTATGTCATTTTTATCAACCGACACAAAGGGTGATGTAGTTCGGAATTATGGAACGATTGCAGAAAAGTATTATGATTACGAAATTTCTGTTATAGATTTACGAAATCCAACTAGATCCCACGGTAACAATCTTCTCCACCTCGTAAATAAATATATGGACTTATACAAAGCTGAACCCGAACAGCTTGTTTACAAGGCAAGAGCAGAAAAATATGCAAAAATCATATCTAAAACAATTATACTTGCAGGAATGGACTCTGCTTCCTTCGGTCAGAACGCATACTTTTACGATGCCGCCGAGGGACTTTTAACAGCAACCATTCTGCTTGTTTCTGAATTCTGTGAACCCGAAGAACGGCATATTGTTTCGGTATTCAAAATCATTCAGGAGTTACTTGCTCCGACCAACAAGAAAGGCAAAAATCAGTTTCAGCTATTAATGGATTATCTTCCCGATGACCACAAGGCAAAATGGTTTGCAGGGGCGGCTCTCAACACAGCCGAGCAGAGTATGTCAAGCGTTATGAGTACAGCTTTGTCAAGGCTGAATGCTTTTCTCGACTCCGAGCTTGAACAGCTTTTGTGTTTTGATACGGAGATTGACGCTGAAAAATTCTGCAATGAAAAGTGTGCGATATTCATTGTAATGCCTGAGGAAAACCCTAACACATTCTTTATGGTTTCGCTTATTATCCAACAGCTTTACCGTGAAATACTGTCAGTCGCAGATGAAAACGGCGGTGTACTGAAAAACCGCTGTGTGTTCTTCTGCGATGAATTTGGAACCTTGCCAAAGATTGATTCAGCAGAGATGATGTTCTCCGCTTCCCGTTCAAGGCGGTTGCAGATAGTTCCAATCATTCAATCCTTTGCACAGCTTGAGAAGAATTACGGCAAAGAGGGTGCTGATGTTATCATAGATAACACACAGCTGACCATCTTCGGAGGCTTTGCTCCGAACAGCACAAGTGCAGAGATGCTATCAAAAGCACTCGGTTTAAGAACTGTGATGTCAGGCTCTGTAAGCAGAAGCAAAAATGATCCGTCGCAATCCTTGCAGATGATAGAAAGAGCTTTGATGACTCCCGATGAGTTGAAGTCACTTCCGAAAGGCACATTCGTTGTTATGAAAACAGGCTTTTATCCGATGAAAGTTAAATTGAAATTATTCTTCAAATGGGGAATAGAATTTGAGGGAAAGTATGAGGTCATGGAAAATGGCAATCGTGAAGTTTACTATGCAAACCGTTCGGAGTTGTTCAATAACATAATTCAGAAATACTATCCTCACTATCTTGAACAGCCTGCAACTGATTCGGATTTCGATGAGGCAAGCAATGAGAAAAAGAAGAAAAATGAAAATCTTAAGACCTCGCCAAACACTGAACAGACCGACAGTGAAGATACTATTGATTCTGAACAGCAAGACAAATCGATAGAAGAATCCGAAAATTCAGGCGTTGAACGGAACGCAGACAAGCAAAGAAAAGTAGTTATAAGGACCGAGCGACCGCCGCAGGAGGATAACAGCAATGAGTAAATTAACTTTTCTGTATAAAATGGACTTACCACACAGAGCTGTAGCTGTTTATACCTACCTATATGACCGAGCAAACAAAAACGGTGAATGCTGGCCCTCCGTAAATACAATAGCAGGCGACATTAAGCTGTCGCCTGCTACAGTAAGAAGGGCTATTAAAGATTTAAAAAATGCTAAACTAATTACAACTAAGCAAAGATATAGAAGCAACGGTGAGAAAAGTAGTTTACTGTTTAAAATAATTCCAGTTAACTTAAGGTTATGACACTACTCCGGTAGCACTGCACTTTATTGTAACTGACATTGAATAATTTGTTGCTTCTCCAGATACTGTGTGGGTAGCTGTTGCTTTTGCTGTTGCTGTGTTGCCAGATTTGCTGTGTGATGCACTTTTTATAGACCAACTAGCGGCTGGGGCTGTTGTACTATGGGAACAGCTTGTACAGGTCGATGTACTGCCATTGTATGAAAATGTAGCCTTAATTGCAACTGACCAAAGTACAGTACCACTGCTGTTTTTGTAATATCTTGTTTTTGTTTTTGTAATTGTATTTGTGGTATATAAAGAAATACTTGGATTTGCAGTATCGTCAGTAATTATTGTTTCAATATAGTCACCATTATATAAATATTCAATGGTTCTTTCTGTATTGTCGGCAGTTGTAGCACTTACAGGAATACTCAAAAATATACAACTAATAAGTGCAGTAATTAATGTAATAGTTATTGTTTTCTTCATCGTTTTTCCTCCTTTATTCAATTACATCTTCTACGATAACAATTTCTTCTCTCAATAGCATTTGATGTTCTTCCCATCTTATAACACCATACATAGTAGAGAGAACTAAAATAACTGCAATTATAATAGCTATTAATGCCTTAATATATTTGCTGATTCTAATTTTTTTAATAACATAAGGTGCACCGATTGCCGAAAAATATTCGGCTACTACATCAACCGGATTTCCGTAGCTTTCATAAAGCTCTTCCTTTGTTGTTGCTTTGGATTCTTCGCAGTAATCCTCTATATCCTTGCTCAGTTGTTTTATGTACTTGCGTTCTTTCTTTCCTTTAACAGGGAACATAGCCTTAATTTCTTTAATATATTCTTTGCATATTTTATTCATTGCTTTCGCTTCCCCTCTCTCTAGATAAAGCCTGCAATATATTTTCCACGCCGTGATAAGCGTCTCTGAAACTATCTAATAATTGTTTGTAATAACTGTTTCCATTAGGTTCAATATGATAATAAATTCTTGTCCTACGTTTTCCGACAAGCTTTGAATATTCAGATAATTTTCCCTCATTTTTAAGTTTATAGGTTACGGCATATACAGTATTCTGAGAAATTGATAAATATCCCTTTGAATATTCTTTAATAAATTTAACAATTTCGTACACATAGCTATCGTGATCAGCTAAAATTGCGAGAATCAACAGTTCGGTTATTCCGCTAAAAAAGTAATTCTTATTTTCCATAGAAATCCTCATTTGCTTCTATTTTATTATTAATAATACTTCTAATATCTAAAAAAGTCAATATTTTGAAATATAATACTTTTAATTTCAAAATATTATTGACAGAAATCACCTTTGATATTATAATCTAGCTATAAGATGATTTTGTAAGTTAAACTTCACTTATTTTTTATTAATTTGAAATTATATTGTATGCGAGTTATCAATATAATAATATATTTATAATTAAGGAGAGTGCGTATTATGAAAATCAAAAGGATTCTTATAATTGCATTTGTTTTTATACTTGCTTTTGGAAGCATTTCAGCATATGCTATGACTACAAATTTTACATTAATAGCAGGAGGCGCTTCTTCAGTCAGCACATCAGAAACTAAACATGTAAATAAAGGCAAATTATACTATCACCCCAATAGACTGAATCCAAACAATTCTTCACAATGGCCTTCTGGCGTACAAATTAACTTCAGAGGAAGAACAAACAGTAATGATTATGCTACATATTTATCTACTGTTACGGGAGCAGGCGACTATAACTGTACATATTTTAGCAATTCAGGATATATTGGAAATAAATACAAGATTGCTTCAAACTTACCGAGTAACGGAAAATGCCAAAAAGCATATCTTTCTGTTTATTGGGTAGCATAATTAAAAATTTTTGATACTGTATACTCGCTATCAGTATCAATCTGTTAATAAAAAAAGCGGTGAATAAGCAGTGAATAAAATTAAGATAATATTTATAACAATTGTATGTTTGGCTATCTTGTCATCCTGTTCTTCTGTTACTCGAAGTTCATTAGCAGATGTACCTTCAGAAGTTAATCAGACTTTAGATGATAATTTGGTTGTTAATGCTAAAGTAAACTTTCCGATAGATATAAAAAATGATATATACAAATATAAGGCAAGATTTTTTATTGCTAACAGTGAAAAAATATATGATGAGTTATTTATAAATAAAAATGTAACTACAAAGAGAGAAAATCCTTCCGAAGATGAGACTAACTCTACAAACCACTACTATTTATCGGACGATGGATGTTCTTTGATTTGTGGCGGTGCATCAGTAACATTTTCAACACCTTTCAGTACAAAAATTTTTACATCTTTTCACGAAAGATATAGCTACGGTTTTTTAGCTTCCGATGGGTTATACAATGCCGATTTATTTTTAGAGAAAAAAGATTTTTCTTTTTTAACAGCAGAAGATGCAGCAGATAAAGTAAAAACCATCTTGACTGACTGGGACATTGAATTATACTCTGAAATAGACACATATTACATTGATTATAAGAATTCAAATGAGCAGTATACAAAGTTATCTGACAGTTTAACAAATAAGAATAATTACTCTTGGTCTGAAGACGATAATTGTTATTATTTCAGGCTTTATCAATCAGTTGATAATATTCCTGTTGCCAACATTGTGCATGGTAATATTGATGATGGCAGTGCAATTTCAGAAAATAATATACAAGTTGTGTATTCTAAGGATGGAATACAATATCTTAATTGTGAATTCTTATATTCAATTGATGAAAAATCCAAAGAGAAAGTGGAGTTAATCTCGTTGGATGAAGCTCTTGAAACAGTAAAGAGTAAATATAATAATATTATTATTTTTTCTGAAATAGATATTACAAATATAGATTTTTCTTATGTATCTGTCAGAAACAGTAAAAACGATAATGACTTTAAACTTGTACCTGCGTGGGTATTTGAATTGCATCAAAATGATGAAGAACAAGATAACTGCGAGTATATTATTGTTAATGCCGAAACCGGAGAGGAAATAGTATGAACAGATATTTAAATATATTATTCAGTGATTTAAAAAGAGCGGTATTATCATATCAGTTTGTTTTTGCTGTTATTGGTATTGTACTTATTAAGTTTCCTGGCATTTGGACGGACCTGAAACATTATCAAGGTGCTGATGTTCTTTATTTTTATAATTATGCATTGTCTGAGGGAATATTCTGTGTATATTATTTGTTATGTGCTTTTCCTTGCTCAACAATTTTTTTACAGGATTGGAATAATAGATTTTTTAGGACTGAAATTATTCGTTGCGGAAAGAATGCATATATAGTTTCAAAAATAATTACCTGTATTATAGTTTCAATATCTGCAGTATTTATCGCCGAACTGCTGTTTGTAGGAATTTTGTTAAACTTTTGTCCGCTGATTGATGTTAATGCTGCTTGCCAGAGTTATAATAATTTGTCTGAAACGGTAACTTTTGGTTCTTACTTAAAGCAGAGTTTCTGGTTGTACTTCTTTTCTATGACTTCACTTGAGGCTTTATCAGGTGCTTTTTTTGCCATTTTTGCTATGTGTATTTCAACTAAAATTACTAATATATTTGTAGTATTGTCAGCACCTTTGTTATGCCAATATTATTTATCAATGTTTCTTGGAATATTAAGTCTTCCGCCATGGCTTGATATTTCTTGTGTGTCAACAGGCCAATATGTTTTTGGAGATACTAATTCTTCATTTATATACGGTATTACTTTTTTTGCAATTACAATTACTTTGATAAGTATTGTGTTTGCAGTAAATATCAAAAGGAAGATTCATAATGCATAGAATAAAAAGAGTATTGTCAATATCATTTGCTAATTTTAGAAAGTGGATTTCTAATCCAAGAATATTTGTATTGATATTGTTGCTAATAATGATAGTAAGAAATTATCTTTCTCCTATTATAGATATATCTAAATCACTTGGCATGTCTATAACGCCATGGGTTTTTCCTTATTTAACATGTAACTGCTATTTTTTACTTTTCTTTATGCTGGGAATAATTTTGCTTTTTTGCGATGCGCCGTTTTGTGATAATACTCAACCATATGTGTTAATCAGAAGCAATAAAAATGAGTGGCTTTTAGGGCAAATTGTATATATAGTTTTTGCATCTGCATTATATGTTATTACTGTTATTTTGTTAAGTATTATTTTTCTTGTTCCTTACCTCACTTTCAATATGGATTGGGGAAAAGTTTTGGGCACATTATCACAGACAGAAGCGTATACAGGTATATATATTCCGTATAAAATACAGTTGAATTATTCGCCGGTTCAAGCTATGATATTAAGTTTTATATCATCTTGGATAGTCTGTGTTTTTCTCGGAATGATAATGTTATTTTTTAATATTAACTTTAGACATACAATAGGCAATTTGATTTCCTGTGCGTTAATTGCAATGGTTATTTTCGCTAGAAATTCACCATTCATCGTAACATATTTTTCCCCGGTATCGTGGGCGTCACTTGATATTATTGATCCGACAAATACTACTAAATACCCGTCGATATTATTAGTTTTTTCTGTTTTAGGAATACTTATCGTATTACTTGCTATTCTCTCTAATGCCACATTTAAACGTAAGAGTATTACATTATTGCCAACATTATAAAGGAGTATATTTATGAGTGAAATCATAATTTCTGTCAAAAACTTAACAAAACATTTTAAGGAAAACAATGTAATAAAAAATGTTAGCGTCGATTTTGAGAAGGGCAAAATACATGGTATTATCGGCAGAAACGGCTCAGGTAAAACAGTTTTATTTAAGTGTATTTGCGGATTTATGCCCTATACTTCCGGTCAAATAAAAGTAAATGATAAAGTAATAGGTAAAGATACTGATGTCCCTAGGAATGTTGGAATAATAATTGAGGAACCGGGTTTTCTCCCACACTATTCGGGATTCAAAAATTTAACTGTACTGTCCTCCATAAATAAAAAAATAACAAAAAATAATATTTGTGAAACAATGAGAATGGTTGGACTTGATCCCAAAAGCAAAAAACATGTGGGAAAATATTCTCTTGGTATGCGTCAAAGATTAGGTATTGCACAGGCAATTATGGAAAATCCAGATATTCTAATACTTGATGAGCCTATGAATGGGCTTGATAATGATGGTGTTCAAGATATGCGCAAGCTTTTTTTGAGCTTAAAAGATCAAGGGAAAACTATTTTACTTGCTAGTCATAACAAAGAGGATATAACAACCCTGTGTGACTACGTTTACTCAATGGACAAAGGAAATTTGACGCCCATAAAAAGTCAATAAGCTAATTGCAGAGTTAAGCTATTTGAATGATATGAAAATTTGGTAAACAAGAAAATATAATAACTAGTTCTTTTTTCTTCTACAATAATTGAACTGTTTTGAATTTTGATTGTATATACAAAATCTTCGGATAAAGAGTAAGAAAATAATTCGATTTTTGAGAAATATATAATCTTATTTTCTTGCGATTATATGTTAGTAAAATTAAGAAAATATATTCTAAACTTTGAATCGAAAAAAGTTGTTTGACCAAGATTATATTTCTATTTTAAAAGGGAGGCGATACCATTGGTGTAGTTATGGGTGCAATTGCATTGAGTTTGTAAGTGATTATAATTTTATATTAAAAGATTGATTTATAATACTTAAAAATGGAGGAATTAATTATTATGAAAAAATTAAAAGTAATTTCAATTGTTATGATTATTGTATTATCGTTTTGTTGTGTGTCTATAAACACATTTGCTGCAGAAACCGACTCTTATAACACAAATGTATTAAATGATTGCTCTGTTGTGGATGATGCTAATTATACCGAAATATTAAATGGAAGTATTCAAACATATAGCTTATCAAAGCCAACAAAATATTATAATTTGGCAAACTTAAGTTACAAGGCTTCACTTGAAGTTGTAGGTAATGCATGGTTATATACTAACTATTATTTTTATCCGAATTCCAGCGGAAGAATATATGTGAATTATACAATATATTCTGATACCGGGCGTGCAACTAAAATGAAAATTGGTTTTTATGATTTAACAGATAATGAGTGGGATGCATACTATACAACTAATGGCTCAACAATATCGGGAATATCAGGTAAAATGTATGCATATAATCTTGATAAAGGCCATAAGTATGCAGTTGCATTCTATTCGGTGTATGATGGATGGACTCACGATACCGTCCACGGTTCAGCAGTTATTAGTCATAGTTAAAAACCATTGCTATTTTAAAATATAAATAATATGAAACATAAAAAAATAGTTTTGTTTGCACTAACACTATATATATTAGCGTTATTTTATATTTTGTTTTTCTGCAGAATAAATTCAGATAATGGTATGGCATATAATGAATGGTTGTCAACTTCAATTAATATTATGCCTTTGAAGAATGTTTTTATTTTTTTAACAACTCCTTATATTACGCCTAGTTATGTGTTTTCTTTTATTAAAAATATTTTTGGGAATATTATGTTGTTTTTACCAATGGGTTATTTTTTGCCTTGCCTTTTTAATAAATCCAGTAAAGTAAAAATATATATTATAATAAACCTTTTCTTTTCGCTTTTTATAGAAATCACACAAGTTATTTTTATGCTAGGTTTGTTTGATGTTGATGATATTATTTTAAATGTATTAGGATCAGTTATAGGCTTCTATCTTTTTGGTTTAATAAGGAAAATAAAGTTTAATTGTGGCAAAGGATAGAAGAGTACTATGTTTTATACAAGGAGACTAATGTTTTTTATTATGAGGAAATGTTGATTTATAAGTAAAAAATATAGCAAAAGTGAACGTACAAAACGCGATATAAAATGCATAGCAAAACCATTAATTAGTTTTCGTAATTAGAATAAAAAAAGAACTGAAGTTTGGTTTATGATACTGTAGTAATCAAGTAAAGATAAGATTACGAAATGCCGACAAGTTATAGCTTTTAATGCTATTACCTGTCGGCATTATTTTTTGCCTCTTTTGCGTTAAAAGCAGAAAAGGGCAGTTATGTTTTTTAAAAACAGAAGTCCTCCAATCTACCTGAATTAATAAAAATTCAGATTGATTGGAGGAAAATTAAATGGACAAACGTCCAAAGAGAAGAAAATCAAAGGATAATCCTTATACAATTTTTGAGGAGAACGGAAAATTTTATGTTGTTTTTAAAGATGGACAAGGTGATGAAAATAAAGTTGAAGTTAATAATGATGTGTTTAGCTTGTTTAATGATAATGAACTACATGACATTTCTCAGTTAAACGAGTTCGACAGGCATATTGAACACTCTGAGCAATCAGAAATCACCTTGCATAAGAAAACACTGTCTGACAATATTCCGCTAGAAGATATTATTATTTCTAAAATAAGAAACGGAAAATTAAAGGAAATGCTTGTTTGCCTGTCACCGTTGCAGAGAGAAAGAATAATACTATTCTACTGGGAACGATTTACTTGTTCTGAAATTGCGAAAATTCAAGGATGTACGAGGCAAGCTGTATCATTAAGTATTAGACGAGCAAGAAAAAAGCTAAAAGAAGAAATTCTTAGAAGAGAAAATCTTTAATAAAATCACACGGGATATTTTGTTGAAAACGCTGAAAATAAATTTTTTTCAAAAATAGGCTTGTCAAAACGCTTTTAAGTGAGGAAACAGGTGAAAGGGTTAATTCTCTTTTGCCTGTTTCTCTTTTTGAGAACGGGCGTTGATCTTTGAAAACTTAATATCAGCATATCAGATACTTTCCTTCTGCTGTCCGGTACGGACAAGCCACATGAGCGAACATATTTTATTTATCTTCAGGACTCAGACATTGAAAGGCAAATTCAATGAAGGCGATGACAGGCAGAGGGGATAATGATACTTCCGTCAAGTCAAAAGTCGAGCGTGATAAAACCGTCGCAACCAAAGATGGCGGCTGTGGGAGATCCCCACGGTGGTGAAATTCCAATGAGGTCAAATGCATGACCGTCTGATGTGTTCCCTGTTGGGGGATATTGAGGATAAATACCAACCAAAGCAAGGCGGTTTCGTATTCGGAGAAATCCCAATGCCTAAGTAACGACACATTAGATGTCTTACAGATATTCAACCCTATGTGCCGACAGCGGTGTTGTGTATGTAAACCGCCTTGCAAAACGATTGATATAAGACAGCAGGCAGCGGCTGTACTTTGCATAGCTGTTGCCTGCCGTAACAAAATATAATTATAGATTGGTGAAATTAAAATGATAGGTTTTATTATTGGTTTATTTATAGGTGCGTTCATAGGTGTAGCTGTTATGTGCTTATGTACGGTTGCATCAAAAGCAGATGAAGAAATTGAGAAACATAAGGACAACAATAAATAATTTTTAATTGCAAACGGAGGGAATATAAAATGAATTTAATAAATGAAAAGCAGAATTGCAATAATGCATATTATTTTGAAATCTGTATATTGCAGTCACTTATGCATATAGGATACATAAGCGAAAAAGATTATAACAGTATTGCAGAAATTGCAGCCGAGGACTACGAAGCTACTCTTTTATTAAATTGATTTTATTAAAAAATCGCTGGATATATTCGAACCTTTGTAGTATTGTGTTGTTGCGCCGAATAACGGCAGAAAAATGAAAGGAGAAAAGCAATGAATCAAAGTTCAGTAGTAACAATTGAACCTATAGTAAGTCGTGAAAAAGTATTGCGTGTTGCTGCATATTGCAGAGTATCAAGTGATTCGCAGGATCAGCTCCACTCCTTTGCTGCACAGGTACAGTATTATTCCAAAACCATAAGCGAAAACAAGCTTATGGAGCTTGTAGATATCTATGCAGACGAAGGCTTGACAGGAACTAAAACTGCAAAGCGTGATGACTTCAACCGCCTTATAAGCGACTGCAAAAAAGGCAAAATAGACAGGGTGTTGACCAAGTCAATGTCAAGATTTGCTCGAAATACAGCCGACGCTCTGATGTATGCACGAATATTAAGAAATTGCGGTGTGAGCATTCTGTTTGAAAAGGAGAATATAGACACTGCATATATGTCAAGCGAACTGTTACTTGCAATATCCGGTGCGCAGGCACAAGAGGAATCAATATCTATCTCAAAAAATATGCGATGGAGTATTGAAAAGAGAATGCAGAACGGCACATTTATAGCAAGCTGTCCTCCGTATGGATACAGGCTAAAGGACGGAGAATTTGAAATTGTGGAAGATGAAGCTGAAGTTGTCAGGCTGATATTCAAGAGCTTCCTGTCGGGTATGGGTAAGTATGCAATCGTGAAAATGCTTAACGAGAGGAACATACCTAAAAGTCCCGATCGTGATGAGTGGAGAGTTAAGACAATCGACTATATTTTGCGCAACGAAAGATATATCGGTGACGCAAGGCTTAAAAAGAAATACAAAACGGAAACCTTGCCTTTCAAAACTATGGTTAATCACGGCGAAAAGCCTCAATACTATGTTGAGAATATGAATGCTCCGATAATTTCAAAAGAGGATTTTAATGCAGTGCAAAAGCTCCTGCAAAATGCAAGTAATAAAAGCACAGGCAAACATCACCATTACCCGTTGTCAGGGAAAATTGTTTGTGAATGCGGAAAAACCTACAAGCCGATTGCAATTAATGATAAACATTACTGGGAATGTCCTGTTCATAATATGGACAGCACCAAATGCAGTTCAAGACGAATTCCCGAAAAGGATATTTACGAGGCTTTCATAACTATGGTAAATAAGCTCCGCAACAATTATAAGCAAATACTTCCCACAGCGATTACGCAGACTGAAAAAATGCAGATGAAGTCAGGTGAAACTGCACTTCGCATAAAGAAAATAGACAGAGAAATTGCCGAGCTGAACGGAAAACACCTTGTTATAGCAAGACTTAATTCAAAAGGAATTATGCGTGCCGCAGAATATACGGAGCAGAGCAGTAAAATTACAAGCAAAACAAATGCTCTCCGTAGTGAACGCAGACAACTTTTGAACGAGCAGGACGAGAACAGTGTTTTATCGGGACTACGAAAATTGAATGATATATTATCTGAACAAAAAGAACCGCTGACAGATTTCGATGAAATGTTATTTGAAAGTATTGTACAACAGATAACCGTGCCTACAAATACAGAAATCTGTTTCAGGCTAATCGGCGGCTTACCAATCAGAGAGTCAATTCCCGAGCAAAGGAGATGTTCAAGAATATGAAAAACAGACGGTTTCCGTATGGTTATGAAATGCAGTGCGGTAAAATTCAGATATGTAAAGCAGAGAGTAATGTCCTTGCAGAAATATTTAACAGCTACATAAACGGCAGTAACCTAAGAGAAATTTCCGATAGCCTTACAAGCAGGAAAGTCGAATATTTACCCGATGAGTGTGGTTGGAACAAAAGCCGTATAAAGAGAATGATTGAGGACAAGCGGTATCTCGGCGATGAAAAATATCCGCAGATTGTACAAGAAGAAATCTTCAATAAGGCAAACAGTATAAAGCAGGGTCGCAGGACAACAAAGAATTATGTTGTCACAGCCGAAAACAAACCTGTTGTTTACCTTACCCGATGTACTGAATGCGGAGCTCCTCTGTATCATATAACAGATATAAGATATGCAGAGAGTGAAAGCTGGTGTTGTAAAACAGACAAATGCAGGCTTAACATCAAGATGACAATTTCAGAGATCCAAAAGCATATAACGGATTTACTTAATGAGGTTATAACCAATCAGGGTTTGATTCAATATGCAGAATCTGATATATCATCAGAATCTTCGGTAGAGATAATGCGTATAGAAAACGATATTGAAAGACTGCTTGAGCAGAGCGACTTTGATAAAGATAAGCTTCAAAATTTAATATTGGAATGTGCGGAGAAAAAGTACAGCTCTGATAAAAGTACCCGACACATTACCGACAGGCTGAAAGCGGACTTTGAGAAATTAAGTCCGCTTTCAACATTTTCAATGGAGTTGTTTGAGAAAACGGTATCCGCCGTGCTTCTAAATAAGCGAGGTTCAGTCAGCATTAAGCTGAAAAACGGAAATATCATAGGAAAGGAAAATCTAAATGGCTGTACAGACAATGCAAGTACCTAAAAAGGTTACCATAATACCGCCAAGGCCCGAATATTCGGGTAACAATCGAATAGACATCAGACCAAAGCGAGTTGCGGCATACTGCCGTGTATCTACGGACAAAGAACAGCAGGAACACAGCTTTGAAACACAAAAAGAGATGTACACAGAAATGATTATGATGAAGCCGAACTGGCAGATGGCAGGCATTTATGCTGATGAGGGGATAACGGGAACAATCGCCAAAAAGCGTCCTGAGTTTATGAGAATGATAGGCGACTGCCGAAAAGGAAAAATTGACATCATAATCACAAAGTCTGTTTCCCGATTCTCCCGAAACAATCTTGACTGTCTGCTCTATGTCAGAGAACTGAAAGAGCTTGGAATACCGATAATCTTTGAAAAAGAGGGCATCAACACACTACAGGTTTCAAGCGAACTGCTCATAACGCTGTTCAGCGGATTGTCACAGGCTGAAAGCGAATCAATCAGTATGAATGTCAAGATTGGAAAAAGACAGAGTCTGAAAAACGGAAATGTTCCTTTCTGCTACAAGTCATTTCTCGGATATCAAAAAGGTGCTGACGGAAAACCCGAAATTGTCCCCGATGAGGCAAAAACAGTAAAAAGAATATTTGCAGAATACCTTGCCGGAAAAAGTCTTAATGACATTGCAAAATCACTTATGTCGGACGGAGTGCTTTCGCCGAGAGGTAAAACCGCTTGGAATTCAAAGGTAATAATGTCTATACTCAGTAACGAAAAATACAAGGGTGACGCACTATTACAGAAAACATATATAGCCGACTGTATCAGCAAGAAATCCAAGAAAAACAACGGTGAACTGCCGATGTACTATGTTGAAAATAATCATCCGGCGATAATAGAACGGAGTATGTTTGACAGAGTACAGGAGGAAATCGCTCGCAGGAACAGTAAGCGAAAGGTTAAGCAAAAAGGTACAAAAACCGAGCTTGGTAAATACTCAAGCAAATACGCACTTTCAGAGTTGCTGTTCTGCGGTAACTGCGGAACTCCGTACAGACGAGTAACTTGGACTAACAGAGGTAAGAAAAAGATTGTCTGGCGGTGCATAAGCAGGCTTGACTACGGAACAAAGTACTGCAAAGATTCTCCTTCTCTTGAAGAATCGGCATTACAAAATGCAATCGCAGAAGCAATTACACGAAAGGCAAAATCAGAGGGTGCTGATGTCAGCAGAATTCGCTCTCACTTGAAGATATATCAGGACAGGCAGGACGCAAGCAGTATTATCGCAAAGAAAAACAGACTAAACGAGTTAAAACAAAGTATAGAGCAACTTACCAATATCGACAACGAAGCCGCCCAAAACGGAGATTTTGACAGCCAATTTGAGCAGTTATATGCCGAGATGTACAACCTCAAGGATGAGCTTGACGAGATAGAAAAGCAACAGGCAAGGCTGACCAAATCCTCTGATACACTAAATGAGGTAGCGGTAATAATAGAGGGTTTGAAAAATCATCCTGTAGAATACGATGACCAAGCGGTCAGACAGCTTATAAGCTGCATAAAGGTGCTCTCATCCGACCAAATTGAAATTCAATTCAAAGATGGAACGCTTATGAAAGCAATGATTTGCTAGTTGTATATTAACAATTTTTGATTGTGATTGGTGTACATTATAAATTGAGCTTGGGATATTGTGTTTTTTTGAATCTGGGTTATAATAATTAATAAAAGTTTCTTAGATAGTTGCTTTTGATGTAAAACATACCAATAAATTTATAGGTATTAAGTGCTTGATATCTTTTCTACTGAAAATAATGATATATCAGTACTTGAATTAATTTTTATGAAGCAATTAACAAATAAACTACAAGATAGTCCGGGATTGGTATTATTTATGGAAATGGATATATTCTCTTTTTTCTCTGGTGCAGGTTTTTTAGATTTAGGTTTTGAGGAAGAAGGATTTAACATTGTTTTTGTCAATGAGTATAATGAGTCATTTTTAACAGTATATAAGTTTGCTCGCAAGAATATGAATTTAAAGTCACCACAGTATGGGTATTTTTGCGGAGATATAAATGATTTATTTCGTGGTGACTTAAAGCAAACATTAACGAAAAATGTAAGACAATCTAAAGAAGAAGCTTTAGTAGGGTTTATAGGTGGTCCGCCTTGTCCAGATTTTTCCATTGCAGGAAAAAACGAAGGTATCTCAGGGAAAAATGGTATGTTGACTAACAGTTTTAAGAGAATAATTTTAAGTCAAGAACCTGATTTTTTTGTGTTCGAAAATGTGAAGGGATTATGGTCGACAAAAAAGCACAGAGCGGAGTATGACAAAATAAAGGCTTCTTTTGCAAGAAAAGATTATGTATTGACAGATCGTTTGGTTAATTCGATAGAGTACGGAGTACCACAAGATAGAGAAAGAGTGATACTTTTTGGAATCAAGTATAAATTATTAAGCAAAAACAAAAAGGAAGCCAAGGCAATACTTAAAAAAGAGTTTCCTTGGAAAAGTTCTATTTCTTTTGATATTATGAAAGTTAATAATTGTATCTGGCCCACACAAAGTAATTTTTGTGAGGATTCTATTCTTGAGGCTCCTCCCGAGATTATACCTGAGTTAAGTGTTGAATATTGGTTTAGAAAAAATGATGTTTATAATCATTTTAATTCAACAGATTATTTTTTGCCACGGTCAATTGATAGATTCAATACAATACAAGAGGGCGATGTGAGTAGGAAATCATTCAAAAGATTACACCGTTGGCGATATTCCCCTACTGCTGCATATGGTAATAATGAAGTACATCTGCACCCTTATAAGGCTAGACGCTTATCTGTTGCTGAAGCGTTAGCTATTCAGTCGTTACCTAAAAATTTTATTTTACCAAAATCATTAACAAAAAGTGATATGTTCAAAACTATTGGCAACGGAGTTCCTTTTTTACTATCCAAAGGAATTGCACATAGCATTAAGGAGTTTATTAACAAAGAAGTTAAGGTTGGGTGGGATAAGTAATGTCTTTTTCGCTTGATGAAATAAAATATGATTTAAAAACAAAAACCGAGAAGCAGTTTTATACCAAACATATTATTAGATCTGACAATTGGTATTTTGAAGAATATTTAAAGAAGTCACCAGATGAAGTGTTACGATTATCAGATGATTATAGATTAATTGTGAGTGAAAATTTAAATGTAAGCTTCAATTCTATTATGATGGTTGGAAGCGGAAAACTAGGATATAGTATGAGTCCTCCAGATTCAACTCAGAAAAATAAATCTAAATTGTTTTTACCGTTTAATGACGATGAGAAAGTAAGGAAAATTTCTGATATTGATATAGCTATAATTTCAAGTGATATTTTTCACCATTATTGGCATCTGTTTCGACATTCATATAAAAATAGATATAAGAATACATATCAATTTATTTTCAAAGAATTATACCGAGGATATATAAACGAAAGAAACATAATGGAAGTTGATGGTTGTAGAAAAGAATGGCGTGAAACAGCATCTATTTCAAAAAACAAACTTCATACGGACTTATATTTTAGGCATGATATATCATATAGAATATATAGAAGCTGGGAAGATTTTGAAGACTATAATTTGCAGAATATTAAGAAAATAAAGAGGGAGGTTAAATTATGAAGTATAGTTTTAGAAGAAACGATCATCCTATCGAGGTAATTAACAGAGACTTTTTATCAGGGAAATTAATTGTCGATACCACGTACCAGCGAAGAAAAGTATGGAACGATCAGGATAAAATTAGATTAATTGAAACAATTTTATTAGAATTAGTTATACCAGAGGTATTCTTTTGGACAGCAAGCAGAAATCCTGACACGGGTGAGGCGATAACACATATAGTTGATGGACAGCAAAGAATTAATACTATTGTTGATTATATAAATGGTGAATTCATTTTAGATAAAAAGTATTTATTAAACGATGGTGTTAAAAATTCCTGTGGTGATTTTTTGTTTAAGGACTTATCTTCTGAATATAAACAGAAAATATGGGAATACCCTATTTCAATTGTTGAAATAGATAGTGACTGTTCCAAGGATGAAATCAAGCAAATGTTTTATCGCTTAAATTTGACTAATTATAACTTGAATCCTCAAGAAAAACGAAATAGTTTAGATAGTGAATTTGGAGATAAATGCGATTCATTATCAACTCTAGATTTTTGGAAAGAAAAAAGAATTTTTAGTTCTAATGATGCCAAGAGAATGAAGGATGTCGAATATTGTTGTTCAATTTATATTTTAGCTAATGAGGGAATTGTAGATCAAACAAATCAGAAGAAAATTAATGAATATTACGATGATTACAAAGATGAATTTGACAAGGATAATAAAATCAAAAATAAGGTTATATCTGCTATGGATATAATAGATGAATTGACTGATAAAACTACGATTTCTTTTGTTTCAAAAAAAGCTCAAATGTATACATTGTTTTGTATGGCAATGAAGATGCTTGATAACAACATTACTGTTAATGAAACTATTTTTGAAAAATTCAAATTATTCGTTGAAGCATATAATAAGTTTAGAAATGAATTTGTTATTAGTTATGACGATGATGATTTGTCAAACTTGTATGAAAATTTAAAAAAGTATAAATTAGCTTCTTCAGAGGGAATAAATAAAGTCGGGAATAGGATGATACGTTTTGAAATATTATATAAGATTTGTATCGAGAGTAAAGATGTAATCCTTGAACTATTGAAAATTATTTCAAATGATTTTAGCGCTAAATTAGATGAGAGAAATAATAAGTTTGATAAGCTGGAAGAGGATGATTTAGTTGATGTAGAAGATGAATGAATATCCACCAATATCCGAATTAAATAACTAATTACGGAGTTTTTGCATGACTATTTACGCTTCGATATGTGATAAATTTTTATATATAAGTTTTATCTTAATAGGTTCAAGTCCAAATTAATTTTTTAGCGTGATATCTCTTTCGTAACCTATTGACACAGAAAAAGGGTGTTAGTACAAAAGTATTAATACCCTTTAGTGTTTATATGTACAATCTTTCAGGACTTGAAGGCGAGCGTAAAGAAAACAGTCCGGTGGACTGTTTTTAGCGAGAGCGTTGATGATACTATGACTATGAACAAGCCACAACAGGCGAGGTAGAAATTATTATAATAGTACAAACACTGTCACCTCGACCACAGAAAAAGGGTGTTAGTACAAAAGTATTAATACCCTTTAGTGTTATATGTACAATCTTTCAGGACTGCGCCCGAGCAAGGCGAGGAAGTGCCCTTGGGGTACGAGCGTAAAGAAAACAGTCCGGTGGTAGCCTTGCGACCGCCGCCGGTGGCGGATAAAGGGAGCAAAGCGCTGTCTGAAATAAGGAGCATAAGGAAGTGTATTTATACACAACGCAATGCGACTATATTTCAGACGGGAAAACATTTAAGAGAGCGTTGATGATACTATGACTATGAACAAGCCGCAACAGGCGAGGCAGAAATTATTATAATAGTATAAACACTGTCACCTCGACTAAATAAGCCTAATAATCTGATACAATTGATTTGATAAATCAAAATTTGGAGGATAGTATGATTGGCATTTTATATTTCAGTTCAACAGGCAATAGTTTATATATTGCACAAAAGATACAAAGCAAAATGGGAGGTCAGATAAAATATATTCCAAACTATAAGGGCAATGGCAATGAATTTGAGAAAATCATTTTGGTTACACCTATTTATTCTTACGGAATGCCAACATTTGTTTATAATATTATTCCGAGATTAAATAAAACGACGGAACTTATTATTATTCAAAATTATGGCGGTATGGTTGGCGGTGCGGATTATTATATATATCAATATGCCAAGGAAAATGAATTAAATATTAAAGCCGTTTATGTAATTAAAATGCCTGAAAATTTCACACTTACATTTACCGTACCTAAATTTTTTGTCAATCGTACTTTAAAAAATGCTGACAAACGAATTGACAATGTAATAGCCAGCATAGTTTCCGGTTATTACAAAGTACCAAAGAAAAGTAAAACAAAAATAGATATATATTTAAAAAACAAATCTAACTGGCATCTCATCGGTGAGGATTTTTCAACCACAAATGCCTGCACAACATGCGGAAAGTGCGTATCAATTTGCCCTGTTAATAATATTTCACTGCAAAATGGAAAAATCGAGTTTTCAAACAAGTGTGTTGCCTGTTTAGGATGCTATCATCGTTGCCCTCAAAAGGCAATCGTTTATAAAGGAAAAAGTAAAAAGGACAGATATATCAATCATAATGTAATTGAAAGTGATATCGGTAAAAATTTCTGACGGTTTGCAAATTTCGTTTTAACGAGCGGCTCTGTATAGTTGAAATTATAGCAACATTTTTAGTCAACAAAAATATTTTAATATTGACACCCCCAACATATGTACGCTATAATGTACATATAATATAAGATATAGGAGGCTTTATTATGATTAACACAAACGCAACAAATTTCAGAAAAAATATGTTTGAACTTATTGACCAAACCGTAAAGTATAATGAGCCTGTAAATATAAGCACGAAAAGCGGTAATGCGGTGCTTATCAGTGAAGAGGAGTATAATAATTTAGTTGAAACCTTGTATCTTAATTCTATTCCGAATATGAGCGAAAAATTGAAAGACGGTATTGAAACTCCGCTTGAGGAGTGTGAAGAATTTGAATGGTAAGTATAGGCTGATGATTACAAAGGCGGCACAAAAGGATAAGGAGAAAATCAAGCAGTACCCTGAATTAAAGAGAAATGTTCAGAATTTGCTTGAACTTATATCCGACAATCCTTTTCAAAATCCACCGCCGTATGAAAGACTAATCGGTAATTTAAAGCAATGCTATTCACGCAGAATTAATGCTCAGCATAGGCTTGTATATATGGTTTATGAGGAAGAGAAAACAATAAAAATTATTTCTATGTGGTCGCATTATGAATTTTAGACCAAAGCACTTTGCGTAAATGCAGGGTGCTTTTTCTGTTCTGGGCATAAAACGAGCCATAACAAATTCGCATTTTTTAACATACTATTAAGGAAATGTTGAAAACTAAATTATGATATTTCAAGACAATGTAAGGGTTATGTGTATTATTTGCAAATTCTTTAACAGAAAAATCGCAAAAATGCCTGCAAAATTCGTCACCTGAAAAATACACAATACTTGAAATATTGACAGTATAATGTTATAATGCAAAATAGATAATTATGTGTCAGAATTAAAATTTTACAGATTTGGAAGTGAGTTATTAAAGATGAGCAAATTTTTTAAGGACATCAAAAAATTCTTTAACTACACGGTATTTTCTTCAAAGGCGGAACTTAAGTCCGAAGTAGCGGGCTCTTTCTTGAGCTGGCTGTGGTGGATTCTTGATCCGTTCTTCTTTATGCTTGTGTACTCGTTTATCGCAATCCTTGTATTTAAGAGCGGCGAGCCGTATTTCCCGGTATTCGTATTTATCGGTCTTAACTGTTGGCAGTTCTTCAGCAAGGTTGTTAAAAGCTGCGTAAAAGTCGTGCAGTCAAAAAAGATGATTGTCACGAAAGTTTATATACCTAAGCACATATTTATTCTTGAAAAAATCGGTGTTTACGGCTTTAAAATGCTCGTATCCTATGCTCTTACGGTTCTTTTGATGATTATTTACCAAGTGCCTCTGAGCTGGCGTATGTTCTGGGCACTGCCGATTATGGTTCTTTTGGTGGTAATCACATTTGCCTGCAGTACAATTATGCTCCACTTTGGCGTATTTGTTGAGGACTTGCTCAATGTAATTACCATTGTTTTGCAGCTTGGTTTCTACATTTCAGGTATTTTCTATTCAATCGAAAATAAACTTGACGGTATTTTGGGTGAGCTTTTGATTAAATGTAATCCGATAGCTCTTATTATCTGCGATTTAAGACGAGTGCTTATTTATAATCAGGATCCACACTGGGTGGCATTGCTTGCGTGGTTTGTTGTTGGCATCGTTATCAGTGTTATTGGCATCAGAACGATTTATAAGCACGAAAACAGCTATGTAAAGGTGATTTAATTATGGGAGAATCAGCAATTTCAGTCAGAAATGTTAAAATTAAATACAGATGTTTTAAAAAGGTTTCGCTTTTAAAGTCTATTTTTGCACCGAGAAAGAATAAGAAAATTGAGTATTTTGAGGCTGTAAAGGGTGTTTCTTTTGAGGTTGAAAAGGGTCAGATTTTGGGTATTGTCGGCAAAAACGGCAGCGGTAAATCTACACTTCTTAAGGCAATCGCAGGCATTTTTTCACCTGATGAGGGCGAAATCGACTTGCACGGCCATTCAATTTCCTTGCTTTCTATCGGCGTTGGCTTTCAGAATAAGCTGAGCGGAAGAGAAAATATTTTCCTTTCGGGTATGCTTTTAGGCTTTGAAAGACCGCAGATTGAAGAAAAACTTGACGAAATCATTGAGTTTTCTGAGCTTGGCGACTTTATTGACCGTCCTGTAAAGACATATTCAAGCGGTATGTATTCAAAGCTCGCTTTCTCAATTACAGCTATTCTTGAAACCGAAATTATGCTTATTGACGAGGTTTTGAGCGTTGGTGACGCAAAGTTTAAAAAGAAGAGCTACGAAAAAATGCGCAGCCTTATTATGAATAAAGACAGAACGGTTGTTATTGTATCTCATAGCTCAGACACACTTAGAAAGCTTTGCGACAACATTCTTTGGCTGCACGAGGGCGAAGTTAAAATGCAGGGTACTACCGAGGAAGTATTGCCTTTGTACGAAGAATTTATGTCTTAATGGTGGGTTATGTCAAGATTTTTTGAAAAACTCAAAGATGTAAAGCCTAAGGATATACTTCATATTTTCCTGTTTATTTTTGCACTGCCTATTGCGTTTGTTTACAAGCGTTTCAGAAAAGATTTGTGGCTTGTGTGCGACAACGGTGTAGAGGCTACCGACAACGGCTTTTGCTTTTTTGAATATGTATGCAAAAATCATCCCGAACAGGATTGCGTTTATGCCGTTTATAAAACAAGTGTAGACTATGAAAATGTTAAAAAGACAGGCAAAACCGTAAAGTACGGCAGTTTTGCGCATTGGATTTTGTACCTTACCGCAAAGGTAAACATAAGCTCGCAAAAAGGCGGCAAGCCAAACTATGCCGTTTGCTATCTGCTTGAGGTTTACGGAATTTTGCACAACAGCCGAGTTTTTTTACAGCATGGTGTAATTCTTACAAATATTGACTTTCTTTATTATAAAAACACAAAAATGAGTATGTTTGTTACCAGCACATACAGGGAGTGGGAGTATGTAAGCAACAATTACGGCTACCCCGAGGGTACTGTAAAGCTGCTCGGACTTCCTCGTTGGGACAAGCTTCACGATTTTAAAACAGTGCCTAATCAAATTCTTATTATGCCTACATGGCGAGATTGGATTGGTACGGACGCACTTTCAAAGAGCATTGAAGACGATAAAAAGGCTTTTTGCGAGAGCGATTATTTTAAAAATTGGAGTAAAATCATAAACAGCAAGCGACTTGAAGAGATCTGCGAAAAGTACGGCTGTACCGTTATGTTTTACCCGCACAGGGATATGCAGCGATTTATCGACTGCTTTTCAAAGAGCAATCCTTACCTTACAATTTGCAAATATCCCGAGTATAAAGTGCAGGAGCTTATGAAAAGCTCGGCATTTATGATTACCGACTACTCAAGCGTGCAGATTGACTTTGCTTATATGAAAAAGCCGCTTGCGTATTTTCAGTTTGATTACGAAAGATTTTCAGAACAGCACTACGGCAAAGGCTATTTTGACTATGCCGATGATGGCTTTGGCCCTGTTTATAACGATGAGCAGGGACTTATGAATTATATTGAGCAAATGGCTAAAACTTCATTTGCCAATACAGAAAAGTATCTTAACAGACACAAGGCATTTTTTGATTTGTACGATACACAAAATTCAAAGAGAAATTATGAGGCTGTCAAAGAAAGATGGCAGTGAGGTTATGTATGGAAGATGAGAACACAAAGCCTATTGATTTTGTCATAATTTGGGTTGACGGAAACGATAAGCAATGGCAGGCAGAAAAAGCTAAATATGACGGCAAAACCATTACCAATGCAAACAGCGAGGTGCGTTTCAGAGATTGGGACAATCTTCAGTATTGGTTTAGGGGAGTGGAAAAGTTTGCCCCTTGGGTAAATAAAATCCATTTTGTCACATGGGGCCATTTGCCAAAGTGGCTTGATACCTCAAACCCAAAGCTAAAAATTGTAAACCATAAGGATTACATTCCAAAGGAGTATCTTCCAACCTTTAACTCGCACACTATTGAGCTTAATTTGCACCGCATAGAGGGACTTGCCGAGCAGTTTGTGTATTTTAATGACGATATGTTTATTACCGCACCGACTAAACCGGAGGACTTTTTCAAAGACGGCAAGCCTTGCGATACCTTTGCGCTTGACTGCATTTGCTTTAATAAGGACAGCGCAGGCTTTTTTAACGGCGCAGATGTTTCTGTAATCAATGACCATTTTGATAAAGAAAAAGTTTTTAAGCGTGATTGGAAAAAATGGTACGACAGCAAAAACGGATTTAAAAACCATTTAAAAACAACTCTGTTGTTGCCTTGGCATTGGTTTCCGGGCTTTTATTATCAGCACACACCGTCAAGTTTTATGAAATCAACCTTTGAAGAAATTTGGGAAAAGGAATTTGAAACGCTTGACGCAACCTGTAAGGATAAGTTCAGAAAAACAGGCAATGTAAACCAGTGGCTTATGAAGTTCTGGCAGTTGGCGGCAGGCAATTATACAGTCCGCAGGGACAGCTTTGCCTATTGCTATCATGTCAAGGAGTATAATTATCCTGATTTGTGCAGGGATATTCCTTCACAAAAGCACAATATGATTTGTATTAACGATACAGCCGAAACTACGGATTTTGAGGTGAAAAAGCAGGGCGTCATTGATGCATTTGAAAAACTTTTGCCTGAAAAATCAACTTTTGAGCTGTAATTTCAGTTTATTTAATTTGCATTTTGCGGTTTCGGTAAAATTACCGAGGCATAAACCATATACTAAAGGAGTAATTTGATGGGTAGAAATTTTATATGGCTGTTTGGCGAAAATCTTGCCGCAACCTCAAATAATAACTCATATTATTTTTGGAAACAGGTAGTAGCTCGCAGAGATGGTATTGACAAGTACATTGTGCTTGAAAAAAATGCCGCCAATAAAGCAGCCTATGCCTCTCTTTCAAATGAAGAGAAGAGCTTTGTCGTTTGGAAAAATACAGTAAAGCATTTTAAAATTTATTTGAATGCCGATATGTACTTTGTTTCTTTAAGCTACAAGGACATTACTCCTACAAAGCTCGGCTTTTTAAAGACAGAATTTTTCATAGAAAAGCCTCTTATTTACTTACAGCACGGCACGCTTGGCATCAAAGCTATTGAATATAAGGGCTATGGCTACAATAATAATATGTTTCGTTTTTTGTATTACAACAAGAACATAAAGCCAACCCTTATGGATTACAACAAATTTAAAGATTATCAGCTTTATTACGGTATTTATCCGCCACGCTACATTGAGCTTGTAAAGCGCCACAAGGCATACCATGCACAGCCACAGAACGGCAAGAATATACTTTGGTTTATGACATGGAGAGAGTACCTTGGCGACAACTATATGACACAGATGCTTATGCATCAGATTAAGGGTGTGCTTTCAAGCCAAAAACTTGCCGATTATCTTGATAAAACAAATTCCGTTTTTACGGTTTGTTTGCACCAATTTTTTGATGAAGAAAAAATCGAAGAATTCAAGGAATGTGCAAAGACAGACAGAATTAAGTTTATTCATTCGCACAAAACAGATGTGCTTGATGAACTTGCGAAAAATGATGTTCTCATTACTGACTATTCTTCGGTAGGCTTTGACTTTACGGTGCTCAATAAGCCTGTAATTTTGTATCAGCCTGATTTGAAAAATTACCTTGCAAAGCGTAACCTTTATTGCGAGGTAGAGGAGCTTGAGCAGTATTCATATACAAAGGCAAGACAGCTTGTTGACGCTATTGCCGACGAAACCTATACGATAAACCCGTTCTTTAAGTCAAGACTTCCGGAAGAGATTGACTATGACTTTATCGAGAGCGGCGCTCATATTGACAGAATGTATGAGGAGTTTTCTACAATTCAGAAGAACAAGGTTACATTCCTCGGCTACAATTTCTACGGTGTGGGCGGTACTGTTTTTGCTACTCGTTCGCTTGCAGAGGCTTTGCTTGAGAAAAATTACCTTGTAGAGCTTTTGTCGCTTAAATGTACGGCAAAGCCAAAGGAAATGCCTTACGGTTTACAGCTTACGGCACTTTATAAGGCAAATTCACGCCGTAAGATTGAGCTTTTAAAGCGTGGCTTTTTCAGATGGAAAGGACTTTACGGTCACCTTGACTGCGATTGCAGTAAGCAGAACCTTTCGCCGTACTCAGGTATGGCAATGAGGAAAAAACTTGAGAATATCAACAGTAAAACCGTAATTTCCACAAGAGAGTCGCTCCACCTTTTCCTTAATGACGCAACCTCCGAGAAGATAGAGGAGAAGATATACTTTTTCCATTGCACTGCGGCACTTGTAAACGAGCTTTTCCCTGATATTGTTAATAAAATGGAGAAAATCGACATTGGCAAGGCAGTATTTGTAAGTGAGGAAAACCGTCAGCTTTACCTTGATAAATTTAATTTCAAAAATTACAAGGATTATATCGTGCTTGGCAATACACTTGAGTCAAGCCGTAGTGTGGCAAGAGAGGATATAGGCGCAATAGAGGAGAATGTAAACTCCAACAACCCTGAAGAGCCACAGCGTGACTACTTCCTCGGTATGTATTTGCTCAGAATCAGCCACGAGCGTGAGGCTGATATTAACAACCTTATCGGCTTTGCAAAATATCTTAAAGAGCAAAAGGTTGACGATATTGTAATTGATGTTTACGGCACAGGTGATTATCTCAACGAGTTCCTCGATAAGATTTTTGACAACGAGGTTGAGGACTACATTTGCTATTGCGGCGAAACCTCGAACCCTAAAAATCAGATGAAAAATCACGATGCGGTTGTAGATTTCACACTCAATCATTCGTTTGGTATGCCGTACATTGAGGCAATACTCAACGGCAAAATGGTATATTGCACAGAGAACACAGGCTCAAGAGAAGTATTAAACGGCATTGACGGCTGTATCTATACTTCATATGAGGACTTGCTTAACAAAATCCGCAAGTTCCCTGAGGTTACAGACGATCAGCTCAGAGATAACTACGATAAAATCAGCAAGGTTTATTCCAGAGAAGTTCTCGGCGAAAAATTTGTTGAATTTCTTAAAAAATAATATTGTTATATCGGTAAATCGGCAACACTTAGCGGTGTTGTCGATTTTTAGTTAGAGTAGTAATCTTCATTTTCGTTGCCTGCAAAGAGTACACATCCGTTTTCAATTATAATTGCCGCCGCTCCCTGTACCTGAACCAATGCCCTCACAAGTAAAGCAACAGTCAAGCTCCTTTTCGTTATCTTTTCCGCATCTTTTCCGCTCATAATATCCTTCAATTTGAATTGCTTGCATAAATTGTAAAGGTAAAGTTAATCAATTTTTATTTTATAAAAAATTAAAATTCTACGAGCAAAGTCCTGATTATTGGACAGCTAAAATGATATAATTAATCAGAGTGTATTTAAGAGTAAATATAAATGTTAAATAAAAGCACATTAAATATATTTCTAATTATAATAATATATAAAAACAGGCCATAAAAAAGCAAAACTATGTTAATTTTATTATAAAGAGGTGATATCATATAACAAAAAGGACTTTATATGACAACATTTAGCAAGGGGCGGAAATATGACAAAATAAAAAGGACCTGATAAATCAGATCCTTTAATCACACACTGTGATGGTTGCAAAAGCAACGATTTGAATAAATTTTTATTTGAACTCATAGTGTAATCTCATAAGGTATTGAGATTATCTAAATTATATATCTAAAAAATCAATTTGTCAATACAAAGGAGTTAATTTTATGAATGATTATTATGCAGGCTTTGATATGGGTACGGATTCTGTTGGCTGGGCGGTAACCGACCCTGACTATAATTTATGTAAATTCAAGGGCAATGCTATGTGGGGCATTAGACTTTTTGATGAAAGCAATACTGCCGAAGAGAGGAGGGGCTTTCGCACCTCAAGGCGAAGAACCGAAAGAAAAAGGCAACGCATTGAATGGTTGCAAATGCTTTTTGATACAGAGATTGCTAAGAAAGATATAGCGTTTTTTCAAAGGCTTAAGGAAAGTAAATTATACCTTGAAGACAAGTCGACAGCTGTACCTTATGCGGTTTTCGCAGATGAAGATTTTACAGATGTAGATTACCATAATCTTTACCCGACTATTTATCATTTGCGCAAAGAGTTGATTTTGAGCAGTGAGCCACACGATGTAAGACTTGTTTACCTTGCGTTACACCATCTTATAAAGAACAGAGGTCACTTTTTGTTTGATAATATGGGCTCAGATTTTGAAAAAGAGTCATCATTTGAAGTGCTTTTCTCTAATTTACAGGAGTACCTTTGTACCGAATATGAGCTTAGTCTTGAGTGTACCGACTGTACTCAAATTGCCGAGATTTTAAAGGATAAAACTAAAAGGAAAACCGCAAAATCATCCGAAATTTGTAAAATGCTTGGTATCAGTAAAAAAACTCACCCAAGGCAGACGGCGGTAATTTTACTTCTATGCGGACAATCTGTAAAGCTGGCAGATTTGTATGGTGACGATAGCTATAATAACGAAGAAAAGCCGTCAATTACTTTTGAAAAAGGATACGATGATAATGAAGAATATTATCGTGACTTGCTTTTAGAGCGTTTTGAGCTTATTGAAAAGGTAAAGGCTTTATATGATTGGGCAGTCCTTGCAGATATTCTAAAGGGAGAAAAGTATATTTCTTTTGCAAAGGTAAAGACCTATGAAGAACATAAGAGCGATTTACAGCAATTAAAGAGTTTTGTAAAAGAAAAATGCAAGTCGGAATACAATGAGATTTTCAGAGAAACAAAGGACAAACTTAACAATTACACAGCTTATTGTGGAAAATTTAAAGAGGACGGAAAAAACGGAGCTATTATTTACAGAACAAATCAGATTGATTTTTGCAAATATTTAAAGGGAAAATTTGATAAGCTTGATAAAGCAGGCTATGAAAGTATGTTTGAAAAAATTGAAAACGCAACTTTTATGCCTAAAATAGTAATTAAGGATAACGGCGTAATTCCTATGCAGGTGAACAAAAGCGAGGTTAAGGCAATTCTTAAAAATGCGTCAGAATATCTTGATTTCTTAAATGATGCAGATGAAAACGGAGTTACCGTTGCGGATAAGATTTTGCAAATATTTGAATTTCGTATTCCATACTATGTTGGCCCTTTGAATAATAGTAGTGACAAGGCATGGCTTGTGCGCAAAGAGGGTAAAATATATCCATGGAATTTTAAGAGTGTTGTTGATGTGGATAAATCGGCAGAAGAATTTATAAATAATCTTACTGCAAAATGTACCTACTTGCCTGATAAAGATGTTATACCTAAAAACTCGATTTTGTACTGCAAATTTATGGTGCTTAACGAACTCAATAACTTAAAAATTGACGGCAAAAAACCTGATGTTAGCTTCAAGCAGGCAGTATTTAACGACATGTTTATGCGCAGAAAAAAAGTTACACAAAAGGCGCTGAGGGATTACATTAAAGCTCAGACGGGCAACACTCCCGAAATCACAGGAATTGACGGAGATTTTAAGGCGAATATGCGTTCTGCGCTGGAGCTTAGTATTTATAATTTAACAGAGCAGGATAAGGAAGACATAATCAAAGCTATAACTATTTTTGGCGATGACAAGAAGTTGTTAAAAAGACGAATAAAAATGAAGTTTTCCGATAAATTATCGGAAGATGAAATTAAGAAAATCTGCAAACTAAAATATAAAGATTGGGGAAGATTATCTCGTGAATTTTTAACAGAAATATATGACTTTGATACCACAACAGGCGAGTGCAAGGACAATATTATCAACACTCTTTGGAATACAAACGATAATCTTATGGAGCTGCTTGGCTCAAAATATAATTTTGCCAAAAGTGTAGAAAATGCAGTGTTGGATTCTACACATAAAGCATCAATAGAAAAAATGATAGAGGATATGTATGTATCGCCAAAGGTTAAGCGCCCTGTATATCAGTCTATGAAAATTATGCAGGAAATCGTTAAGGTAAAAGGCGGTGCGCCTAAAAAGATTTTTGTTGAAATGACAAGACATGATGGCACAAAGGGTGATGCAGGTCGTACAAAATCAAGAAAAATACAACTTGAAGAACTCTATAAAAAATGCAAAGAGGACAGCGGAGAACTTTGGGAAGAACTTGAAAAAACAGAGGATGACAGATTTAAGCAGGACAAGTTGTACTTGTATTATACCCAAATGGGCAGGTGTATGTATTCGGGCGAAAGTATTGAGCTAAAGGATCTTTTCGCCAATAATCTTTATGATATTGATCATATTTTCCCTCGCTCAAAAATCAAAGATGACAGTCTTGATAATCGTGTGCTTGTAAAAAAGCAGATAAATGATCATAAGGATAACGATTATCCTCTCGATGGCAGTACGAGAGAAAAGATGAAAAATCATTGGCAGTATTTGTATCAGCATAATTTTATATCAAAAAAGAAATACGAAAGATTGACCCGAGTTACTCCTCTTACAGATGATGAACTTTCGGATTTTATCGCAAGACAGCTCGTAGAAACTTCTCAATCAACAAAGGCAGTTGCAACATTGTTTAAAACTTTGTATCCGAATACAGAGATAGTTTATGTTAAGGCAGGTTTGGTAAGCGAATTTCGTAACGAGTATAAGTTTACCAAGTGCAGAGATGTCAACGATTTGCACCATGCAAAAGACGCATATCTCAATATAGTGGTGGGAAATGTTTACAATGTTCGCTACACACACAACAAATCTATATTTATCAAAGGCTTGCAGACTAAAAAGTACAGCCTAAATAAAATGTTCACATTTGAAACAAAGGGAACATGGGATATAGAAAATTCAAAATCTATTTCCACAGTTAAAAAGAGTATGCATAAGAATAATATTTTATTTACAAGATATTCTTATGTGCAGAAGGGCGGCTTGTTTAAAATCAATCCTTTAAAGAAAGGTAACGGACAAGCTCCTTTGAAAAAAGATTTGCCGTTAAGTGATATTAGTAAATATGGCGGATACGATAAGCCGACAGCAGCATATTTTTCATATGTTAAATACGATGGTAAAAAGGGCAAGGAATGTAGACAGCTCGTTGCTATTGATAATTACTTAAAGAAATACTATGAAGAAAATCCGACAGAATATCTTACTGCAAGGCTCGGACTAAAAAATCCTGTTGTGCTTATTCCAATAGTAAAATATAATTCGTGTATAGAAATTGACGGTTTCAGAGTACATATGAGTGCTAAAACAGGAAAATATATTTCCTGCAAGCCTGCAACTCAGCTTGTCTTAGGCGCAGATAAGGAGGCTTATGTCAAGAAAATAAGTAAGTTATTGTCTAAACCAGAAGAATGGAAAATAACGAGTTTTGACGGAATAAGTGAAGATGAAAATATCGCTTTGTTTGATGTCTTTGTTGACAAGATGACAAATACCATTTTTAAAGTGAAATTTGCCGATATGGGAAGTAAAATCAGTTCTCGTAGAGATAAATTTGTTTCGCTTGATGTCAGAAAGCAGTGTTATGTTTTAAGTGAAATTTTAAAAATAATACACTGTAATGTTGTTACAGGAGATTTAACATTTATTAATGAGGCTAAGAAAGCAGGGGCAATAAAATTTGGTATGGTAGTGACAGATTTAAAAGGCATCAATTCAATTAAGCTTATAAATCAATCTGTAACAGGTTTGTTTGAATCAAAAGTTGATTTATTAAATATTTGATAAAATAAAAGGAGGCGAGCAGCGGTGAGTTGGCGTACAGTTGTAATTACTAAAACTTCAAAGCTCGATTATAGTATGGGGCATTTGGTGGTGCGAGATGTTGAAAGCACTACAAAAATACATATCAGCGAAATATGTGCAATGTTAATTTCTTTAATGAAATTAATAACTTGCGTGAGTGTTGCAACAATATATGCGAAAGCTTGGCTAAAGAGTATGACTTCGATTTTGATTTTTGTAATAATATAGAAACATCTGCATTTTTAAAATTGTTTGCTTTTACACCACGCAACGATTCTGAAAACAGCGCAGAACGATTGGTGAGATATTTGAAACTTCTTAAAAATTATCTCGGCATAAAATGTTTTCTGTTGCAAAATCTCCATTTGTATCTTAATGACGAAGAAATAGAAATGATTTTATCATCGGCAGTTGCACATAATATTTGCATTGTAGATATAGAAAATTCTGTTCCTGCCAAAATTTTTAAATCAGAAAGTCTTATAGTAATTGATAAAGATTTATGCGAGATTGTTGACAAAAATTAGTTAATGTTTTACAATTATCTTATGAAATTACCATGCACATTATAGTGGGTGCATTTTATTTTCAATTTTGAGGTTTGAGAATAGTGTAATTTCATAAGGTAGTAAAACTGAGATCGAGATGAAACGGACATTTTTTGATGTTTGAGAATAGTGTAATTTCATAAGGTTTAATAAAGTGATAAATAATAAAATTATATTTCGCAAATTGCAGTAGCAATTTGCGTTATTTTTATATTAAACATATTATATAAAATTGTTGGTGAAATTTTGTAACAACGGGTTATTGCAAATAATTGTAAAAAATGATAAAATAATACATATTATACTATGCTTAAATAATATAATCTATACAAAATTGTGAATTTTTATAACGACTATGTAACGGTTATTCAGATGAAATCAAAAAAGGAGAGAGTACTATGGCAGAAACTAAACAGGAGTTTTATAAATGGCTTGATAGTTCTGTCCGTTCAGCCGATATTCCTCGTGTTAAAAAGCTATGCGATTTAGTTGATACATACAGTAAAAGTAACAGAAAACTCGGCTATTCGCTATTTGAAGTTACCAACGCAGATGATGTATATAAGGTGATAAAAGTCGTTAATAAAGATGTGGTTTTTAGGGCAAGAAACAGTAGGCAAATTCAAAAAATTGATAGCGCCTTGAACGAATATTACCGATTTTTTATAAAATATATTTCGAACTATGCTTTGGATAAGAAAAGTAATCCAAACATTGGCGATAAAACAGATAAAATTTCTTGTGCTGGTCAAACAGCCTTTTTTAATGCTGTTTTAGAGCAGTACAGAAAGATTTTGTCGGCTAATTATAAAAAAGGTTTTAGACTTAATGATAAATTAAGTCTTCGAAGATTTCGTATTCAATGGCAAAATACTTTTGAAACCGAGTTGCAGTATGATGATCAAACAATTTGTGATCATATTCAAAGCATAACCATTAAATATGGCAATATGGCGTATCTTCCCGAAGATATGCTTGGTGAAGCGGCAAAGCAGAGGTTGCTGAAATATATCAGTGACACTTTTGAAAGTGGCAAAAATATAATTTATTATGATTCGCTTTACCGCAATTTTGCAGACGATTTTGCACAAGGCAGAATAAATAGTGTTGATATGCTGAAAACATATCTTATATATATCAATCGCTCAAATATGTATTTTTTAAAGAAAAACTACATTGCAAGCGGAGAAAATGTTGAGGCAGATGAGGCGCAGGAAATTCGTGATTTTTTAATATCAAGCGGAATGCCTGTAAAAACAGAGGACATTGTTTTGGCGCTTTCTCATATTTCAAACAGCAAAATAAAGAATATAATTTCGGGTTCAAACAGTGACGAGTTTATCAGAAATAAAAAGGGCGAGTATTTCCATGCAGATATTGTCGAGCTTACTCAGTATGAAATAGATTTAATTGCAAGGTGGATAAGCTTATCTATTGCAGATAAAAAGTATATGGGAGGCAAGGAACTTACCGATACTATCGAAAGTGAGTTGCCGTCTGTTATGGAGAGGTATCCGTATTTAACCGGTATTGGACTGAGAGATGTAATTGGCTATAAACTCAAAGATAGGTTTTCGTTCAAGGGTAAGATCATCAGCACTTTTGGCGAAAAATTATCTATGAGCGACGTTTTTGCAACATTTGCAAAAAATCACAACCATTTTACATTAGAACAGCTTGATATCTTAAAAGAAGATCTCGATACTTCTATTTATTTTGAGCCTGTATATGAAAATTCCCTGAGAATAAGTAAAGACGAGTTTGTTTCAAAATCGCAGGCGAAATTTGATGTTATCGCTACCGATAATGTATTGGAGCAATTTTGTATCGGAGATTATGTTAGCGTAAAAGATGTAGATTTATTTGGCGGATTTCCAAATGCCGGTTTTCCATGGAATCCATTTTTGTTGCAAAGCTATGTTGCGTTTTACAGCAAAAAATTTAAATTGATATACGAAAGGCATGTTGAGGCAGTAAAGCGACTGACAACGGCATATTTAAAATTGTTGTTTCCAAATGTCCGCACCGTTGAGGATATAAACAGGCGTTTATTTTTAAATTACTGCTTGCGCCCTGCGGTAAAAATGAGGGCGATTGTGCAGTTGCAGTTAGAGATACTTGACCCAAAGGAATACAAAACCGAAAGTAAAAAAATGCCTGTTTTCAAACTTAAAGAGGACTACTAATGAAAAAATATTGTATAAGCTGCGGATTACAAAATCTTGACAAAAATACTGTCGGTATCAATAAAAAACTCTTGGGCACACAGGCCGATACATTTTATTGCTTGGATTGTTTGGCTCAGTATTTGGATACAACGGTAGAGGATTTGCTCGATAAGATAGAAGAATTTAAAGACGAGGGTTGCAAATTATTTGAATAAGGCGGTGTTATAAATGATTTATGCCGATAATGCAGCTACAACAAAATTAGACTTAGATGCTTTTAATGCAATGCGCCCGTTTTTGCTTGAAGATTACAGCAATGCCTCTCAGCCTTATTCGTTTGCCAAAGCATCAAAAAAGGCACTTAAAAACGCAAGGGAAAGTATAGCCAAATGTATTAATGCCGAACCTAATGAAATATTTTTTACTTCAGGCGGCACAGAAAGCGATAATTGGGCGCTCAAAGGAATTATGAATTTACACAAGCCAAACAGTGTAATTATTACCTCTGAGTTTGAGCACCACGCAGTGCTTAATTCCTGCAAATATCTTGAAAGCTGCGGATACAAAGCAAAGTATATTCGCCCTACAAAAGAAGGCTTTATAACTCCAAAAAGCCTTAAAAGCGAAATATCAGAAAACGCAGTGCTTTCTTCGGTTATGATGGCAAATAACGAAATCGGAACAATTCAGCCGATAAAGGAATTGTGCGCCGTTGCCCATGAAAATGGTTTGATTTTTCATACCGATGCAGTGCAGGCATTAGGTCATATCAGAGTTGATGTAAAAGACTTAAATATTGATATGCTGTCATGTTCAGCGCATAAATTCAACGGGCCTAAGGGAATAGGTTTCCTTTATATTAAAAATGGAGTTGAAATACAACCGTGTATAAACGGCGGCGCTCAAGAGGGCGGTATGCGTGGCGGAACGGAAAATATTAGTGCGGTAGTAGGAATGGCGAAAGCCTTGGAGAAAAATATTGCCGCAATAGCTGAGAATACAGAGCATTTGCAAAAATTGGAGCAAACAATAGTGCATTTGCTGAGCAGTGCAAAAATTGACTATATTCGCAATGGCGCACAACCGCAGATAAGCGGCAATCTCAGTCTTTCTTTTAGAGGCGCAGAAGGGGAAATGTTGTTGCACCGCCTTGATTTAATGGGAATAATGGTGTCAACGGGTTCGGCTTGCGACAGCCAAAATACACAAATTTCTCATGTACTGAAAGCTATCGCCGCACCTAATGAATATGCAAAGGGTACAATCCGAATATCTTTAGGCAAAGACAACACAACCGACGAGGCAGTAAAGATTGCTAAGGCATTAATACATATTTTAAAGGGAAAATAAACAATAATAGATGTAATAGTGTAGAAAATCGAGGTGATGATTTTACACTATTCATAAAAATTATTGGAAATTCACTGCATTATGTTATAGTATTACATATATTATATAGCGTGGTGATAGCTTTTGGGTGAAAAGATCTATAATAAACTTGTTCGTGACCGCACTCCGGAAATAATCAGATCAAACGGAGATGAGTGTTCAATAGAAATTCTCGATGATGAAGAATATATAAAAATGTTGGACAAAATGCTTGACGAAGAAGTTGCAGAGTATCATGCAGATAATAATATTGAAAAACTTGCCGATATAATGGAAGTGATTTTTCCGTAGCAAGGGTGAGAGGTTGTTCAGTTGAAAGGCTCGAACAAAAAAAAAAATGTGTATTTCGATTTCTTCTTCTGGTGAGAGGTTGTTCAGTTGAAAGGCTCGAAAAGATACGGCAGGATAAAGTCAATAGCCGAGGAAGTTTTGCCAAAAAGATACTTTTAAAGAAAGTGTTTCACAACAAATTATATTCACAAAACGAATTTGTAAGAATGGTAAATATTCAGTCTGAAACCTTGCACAAATACATTAGTGAAAACAAGGTGAAGCCTGATAAGGTAGTTATGACCCACAATAATCGAGCTAAAAACTATTTTTATGAAAAAACCATTAAAAAATATGCCGATGAATTTGGTTGGAGCTTAATAACAGATGATTCTGTAAAAAAGCAATTTATGCTTTTTGTTTTAAAGATGCAGATGACCTATTCCTATAAGCCGTTGCTTTTGAAAGCGTTTTTTAGATTTGCTGACGATGAGGGTAAGGCACAATTTTCTGATATTGTAGATTATTTTGATAAATTCTATAAAAAACGCAGAAATAATGGACTCGTTGCCGAGAAAAAGGGAAGTATTTATTCTTCAAATAATTGCAGTAAAAAACAGATTGAAAATAATATCCTACGCTTTCCGTTTAAACGATTCTATGATATGAATTTTATGGAAATCTCATGCAATAAAAAATACATATATTTAAACCCCAAAATATACAATCGACTTTCCAAGTCGGATATAGAATATATCTTAACCGTCTGCGATACAAAGCTGGATGAATATTATAGGAATGTGTAAGTATAAAATAAAGGGATTGACGCAATTTGAATTTCTTGCGCATTCCCTTGTTTTCCTAAAGCAAAGATATTGTCTGTTCTTTAATATGATGTGCTTAGCTTTGCATATTATGAAGTAGCAATCCGTTTGATAGTATGCTATTTGGTATTATGATTTAGATACAAAATAAATATTAAATTTTCAAAAAATCCTTGACAAATTATGCGAAGTTTGATATAATACATCTTGTCTTGAAAATAAAATAGATATAGGGGTATAGCTCAGTTGGTAGAGCAGCGGTCTCCAAAACCGCGTGCCGAGGGTTCAAGTCCTTCTGCCCCTGCCATTTAAAAGCACTTCAAAAAGGCGATACGCAAGCCGTTCTTGAGGTGTTTTTGTTATTTATCAAGGATTTTCAAATTTGCCCTGTAGCTATTGATTTCTACAATTTTGGCTGATTTTTCTACAACTTTTCGACTTTTTTCTTCTCTAAAAATCTGTTCATAATCAGAAGCTATTGCAATTTTAGAAGTTTTATCAACATGAGCATAAAAGCGAAAAGTAGTTGACGGATTACTGTGTCCTAACCATTCAGCTGTTTGGACATAAGAAAAACCTTTATTAAGCAAATTACTTGCCACACTATGCCTTAAATCGTGCAAACGCAAACCGTAATAGCCCAAACTGTCAGCTATTTTACGAAAATTTTTCGTTAAATAATTCGGTGTCATAACTGAACCGTTTTCGTGCGTAAATACAAAATCACTATCAGAATACAATTCTTCAAATTCCTTCTTGTTTTCAATCTGCCATTGCTTTTGAACAAGAAGTTTTTCTTTTATAACAGGAATTAACGGCATTGTTCTGTTACTGCTTGCATTTTTAGTATCATCGGTATAGTTTGATTCGCCAGTAAGTTCCTTTGTGCTTTGCTGTAAAGTTTCGCAAATATGAATGGTGTTATTTTCAAAATCCACACAACTCCACTTAATGCCCAAAACTTCACTTCTTCTCAATCCATATATCGAACACAGTAAAACAGGCAAATAAATTATTTCGTTCTCAATAGCCGTCAGCATATTGTTAATCTGTTTTTGATTGAGAAACTTTGCATTAAAAGTTTTCAACTTTGGTCTTTTGGAACTAACATCAGGATTAAAATTTATGTAACCCTTTTCCACAGCGTCATTCAGTGCTTTTGAAATATTTTGATGATGGTGCTGTATTGTGCGAGGAGAAAGCGGTTCAGCTTTTTCAAGTTTACTGTTTGTATTATTTTTAAATTTGTAGTAAGCCGTTAAATCGCAAGGTTTTAGTTCCTGTAATCGTATACCTTTTTCACGAAAATATGGGATAATATGCTTTTCCATATTTCCTTTGTAATTTCGGTAAGTATTGGGTCTTACTTCTGATTTAATATCGTTCAGCCACAATTCAAAATAATCTGCAACAGTAATTTCACTGTAGAAGGTTTTACACTCCTTGCTGTACTGTTCAATAAGATCTTGCAAAAACGCTTCTGCCTTTCTCTTATTATTTTTAACAGGCAGTTTTGTTGTACGCCAAATCTGCTTTCTTTTTCCGTTTTCATCAGTTACATATAATCGAGCATACCAAATTCCGTTTTTCTCAACTATGCTTCCATTGACTCTATTCTTATTCATTACTTTCCTTTCCGAAAGAGCCAACCATAACTGATATAATAATACCATTTACAGTTGGCTCTTTCAAGATTTTTTGCTAAAAACAGCTATTCAAATATGTTTGTATGCTCTTCTTTGGAATTATGTATTTAGTGCCGATTCTTTTGGATTTCAGCGTTCCGTTTTTAAGCATTGTATATACGGCATTTCTGCCTATACCTAAAATATTCTGAACATCTTTAACCGTCAGCACCTCTCCATAATCACATAATTTTTTCATATAATCACCATTCGCTATCATCAAAATAATAAGCCTTAAACAGCACACCTGTATTTGTAAGGAATACGCCTTGCTTGTCCTTTGGAATTTTCTCCGCTCCGTCAGGGTTATCAAGAATAATCTGAGAAAGCACCTTGTCAGCCCTACCGCAAATTCTAAAGTCGATATTATTTTTTATCTGACCTTTGAGAATATCGGCATCAGGTCTTTGAGTAGCTAAAATCAAGTGTATTCCAAAGGCTCTGCCTTGCCTTGCTATTGTTGATAACAAACTCTCAATTTTTGCAATCTGAACCTTGCTTTCTTTATCAAGCCCTGTTTTATCAAGCAATTCTGCAATTTCATCGCAAGCAAAAACTATTCTGTGAAAATTACAATCAGTCAGTTTATTGTATTGTTCAATGTTAGCACACTCACAATCAATAAATAACTGTTTACGGCTGTTAAGTTCTTCTACAATGTATTCAAGGCAGTTTATCAGTTTTTCCTGTTGAGTAATTATATTGCATTTCCTTTTCCATATTCCGTAAAAATCCACTCCGCCTTTAAAATCAGCTATGTAAATTTCAAAACCTTTTTCAACACATTGCATTAAAAGCAATTTGAGCAATACAGACTTACCGGAACCTGAACTACCGCCTATTAAAATATGCGGAGTTACCTTTAAATCTGTCATTACCTTATCAAGCTGGCTTTCTCCAAGTAACAAAACACTTTCCTTTTCAGATAAATATTTATTTTCCCACATAAGTATTTGTGGAAATTCTTTGTTCGCTGTCACTGTTTTTATAAACACATGCTGAAAGTCTTTTCCTGATTCAATGCTTACTATACGAACATTAAGGGCGGTTTCAATATCAGAACGTTTTTTCTCGTATTCGGTAATTGGTATTGTAGGAGAATAAAATTCAAATACTTCTGCTTTTGCTTCTTTATACCTTGACAATAAAATCGGTGTTTCCCCAGATTTATCTTTGAATCCAACGCCCAAAAGACATTTTTCAACTCTTTTTGCCGATAAAGGAGTACCTAACATTGAGATAATCAGCAATGTGCCGATAATAGTAACAAATATCATTATTAAACTAAATATCCATAACAAAATATTTGATAAGTAAGAAAAGCCAATTTTATATATGCTCGTCTTTACAAAATTCCAAAGCATATATGCGGATAAAATAAAGGCAATAGGTAAAAGTGCTTTCCTTTTCTTATACCAAATGTTTCTAAAACCTGTTAATATTCGTATATAATTTATTTGATTAAGTATTTTTTTCATCTAAACTCACTTCCTTATGTAATGTTTTCTTCTTTACATGACCCTTTTTATCATACTCAATCACATAATTTATACGGCGTAAAAAAGCATTGTAGGTTTTCTGTTTTTCGATTTGTTCATTTACATACTGCTTATTTAAAGGTAAATTGCTTGTAATTATCACTTTTGTGTAACAAGCCACCTTATCCGTATAACGTGCAGGTAACATCAGCGGATAAACATCTAAATAATTAAGCATTTCCTCTATAGGTATTTGTGAAGCAAATTCTTCAAAAACTAAAACTTCCTGCCCGCAATATGAATCAAATTTAACGCCGTTTTTAGAATAAGATGTAATTCTGCATATGCTTTCCGCAGGAAAGTGTTTATAAATCCCTCTTGTTTTTCCGACACCGCTTGCACCGTGTATGTAGGTCACACAAACGCTACGCATACGTTCCCTATACTTATCAGCAAGAAAAGTTTGTCGTACAGTATCAATAGCATTTACCCTGAAAATATGTTGTGGATATTCGGTTATAATTTCACTTGTTGACATACCCGAAACAATATCATCAAGGATTTGAGATAATTCAGGGGAATGTTCTTCAAGAGCTGAGGGAGCTTCTCCGTATTCTTTAAAACTTCCTTCAACGCTTGTTTCGGCTTTGTCTGTGTTTTCCCATTTTCCTGTTTTTGTTATGTAAGCGATGTTGTCAACCACAGAACCATAGGCTTTATCAATATGAGCCGTAGGAAATCGCTTTTTAATTGTTGAAAAACGAATTCTGCTTTTAGCATAAATAAACAAGTGGATGTGCGGTGTGCCATTTTCGCCAATCTCTCTTGACAGACAAGCATATCTAAATTTGAAAGTATTTAGAATATTTTCAATTTCACTTTCACTAAATTTATGCTCGTCAGGGTTGTTAATAGTTAAAAGCCATTTACGGCATTGAATATCTCTGCTAATTATTCTCACCTCGCTTGTGACATTTGTGCCTAAAGGGTAATACTTCCCCTTTAGGCACAGCCATAGTCGGCTGAAACACGCTAATGCGTGTTCGCCGACTACCTCTACTAATAGAATTATTATTCGGTTTTTCCAACCGTTTTAATTCCTTTAGCTGTAGCTCTTACTATGTAACCGTTTGGCGTCCATACTGGCGACATTTCTAAACCAATAAGTTCTACTTCCAAAGGGTTATCTTCGCTTACATCCAATTGTTTGGCAGAAGCATCAACTTTCACCGCAAGTTTTTCATAACCAAATACTGGACAAAGAATTTCATATTTAAATGAAACTACTTCATCAGAAACTCTTTTTCCATTCTCGTACAGATACACAGGCTTAACAGACAATGCCATTAAGTCAGACCCTATACATTTAGGATCAAATTTAAGTCTGTTTATAACATCCATAATCTTATCTCCAATTCTTTTGTGATTTTGTAATCGATTACACCTTTATAATAATGCGAAACTTTGCATATGTCGATGACAACAATTTGTAATTTTTTCAATAAATTTTCATTGACTACACTAAAAAAAGTGTTATACTAATGCATAATACTTTCTGAGGTGATTTTATGCCAAATAATACAAGAAATAATTCTAAAAATAAATCATATTCCACCAAAAATGAAAATGATAGGTTTGGAGAGATAATCGATTATATATGTGCTCAACATAATATAAATCAAAACGAATTAATAGAGAAAATCAACAATTATATGGGATTTAATTTTCTTGCTGACAACACATTATTATCTAAATACAAAAAATTTTTGAAGATACCAAAAGAATTATTACAATTTCTTCACGATGAATATAACATTAATCCTGATTATATTAAAGGAATATCCAAGTTCAAATTTGATGTATTAAAAAATATGTTAAATCATTTTGAACAAATAACAACGGATTGGGTATCATTTTCTATCAATCAAGAAATTTTACAAACAAATAATACTGCTTTACAGATAACAATGGATAGTAATTTCTATGATTTTTTAGTTGCAAATAGTATGTCCGAATTACTCAGAAGAGGAGAAAAACTTATAACTTCAAGCGGTTTGATCAATGATATTAACCAATTAAAATATAAGGAACCTGTACCAAAGGAATATGTACTTATACCAGAAGATAAGTTTCAAAAAATAAAAGAATTTTTGGCATCAAGCAACTTTCAAAATCATTCTTCAGAAATTAAATTAATACCAGAAGATATCAAGGAAACAACTAAACAAAATTAAACAACAATGGAAAATTTAGATAACAAAGAAATGATAAATAGAAAGGAAGAATGGGCTTGTTCCGAATTCATACCATTGTTCTAAAAAAACAAACTGCTTACGAAAATCTGTGTTAGCGGTTTATTTTTATAAGGTTCGCTATGGCTATTTTGCCATAGCGTTATTTTTTTGTCCGATTTTTGCCGATATTCACGCTCACAAGCCTTAACTGTTTTCTATATTCAAATCGTCACCGTAGGCTTTAATTTCACATTTTGCTACGCTTATTTTATAAGTAAAGAATTGCCCTACGGCGTATCGTAAACTTGCTTCTTGACTTATGAAATTTCGCTACGCTTTTAATGCTCATAAAGCCCATACGATGACGATTTAAACGAATATAAAAAATCAGAAAGGAGTGAAAAATACAGCGTGAATATCTAAATCGGACTTATTAAAAGCCCACCAATTGAGAATTACCGAATATAAATTTTAATTGAAATTAACTTTCAAAGGAGAAACCATTATGAAATACTTTACAAACTGTAACACAGCAGAAGACCTCAAAAAGGAATACAGAAGATTAGCTAAACAGCTTCACCCCGATTTAGGCGGTGATACAGAAGAATTTAAGGTAATGCAAAACGCATATGAGATTATGTGGGAACGCCTGAAAAATATACATACAAATTCAGAGGGCGAAACCTACACCAAAGAAACAACGGAAACACCGCAGGAATTTATAAATATAATCAATGTGCTTACAAGACTTTCGGACATTGAGGTTGAAATTTGCGGTACTTGGTTGTGGGTATCGGGAAACACCAAAGCACACAAAGAAGTGTTGAAAGAATTAAAATTCCGATACGCTCACAAAAAACAGGCTTGGTACTACCACACAGAGCCGTACCGCAAGAAAAGCAAACGAGAATTAACGCTTGATGAAATCCGTGATATGTTCGGTTCTGAAAAGTATAATCAAAGCGAAAACAATATTCCTGTATTACGATAATTTTAAAAAATATAGGGAAGCAGAAATGCTTCCCTTCAGCTTGTCGAAAAAGTCCAGCATATGCTGGGCTTTTTGCTATTTTTGTGG